>BNJV01001916.1_pt1 | contig 116528 bp, 150 predicted proteins | sample 8540591 | NCBI WGS metagenome assembly BNJV01 (sample SAMD00202457, study PRJDB9452) | human saliva metagenome | host: Homo sapiens
GATGCTGAGACTGGCAAGGTGTTAGCGGACTTGGTAGAAAAATGGCCAAGAATTTATCGTAGCCCATAGGTGGTCGAGGTGGTCGTGGAAAATATCCGTTTGCAACGCCTAAAAATCCTCACCTGAGATTTCTGAAAATGGAGACCAGGACAAGAACAGGGAGCTTTTGCTTGAGCTCAAGGTCCTAGCAGACGTTGGATTAGTTGGTTTTCCATCTGTCGGAAAATCCACTTTGCTTAGTGTTATCACAGCAGCTAAGCCTCTAAGATCGGTGCTTATCATTTCACGACTATCGTGCCTAATCTGGCATGGTTCGCACCTCAGTCTGGCGAGTCTTTTGCAGTAACGGGATCTACCGGGGCTGATTGAGGGGGCTAGTCAAGGGGTCGGACTGGGAACATTTCAGTTTCTCCGTCATATTGAGCGACAAGGGGTTATCTTGCATGTCATTGATATGTCGGAGTGAAAGGGCGTGATCGCTATGAAGACTATAGCTATCAATAAAGTTGGAATCCTACAACCTTCGACCTATGAGCGCCCACAGTTATGTGTTGCTAACAAGATGGATATGCCTGATAGTGCTGAAAATCTTAAGGTATTCAAAGAAATTAGCAGCCAATTATGATGAGTTTGCAGATCCCACCTGCAAATCTTCCGATTTCAAGTCTGACTAAAGCAGGACTTGCGACCCTCTTAGATGCGACCTGCAGCATTACTGGATAAGACGCCTGAATTTCTTCTTTACGATGAGTCTGAAATGGAAGAGGAAGCTTACTATGGCTTTGACGAGGAAGCGCCAGCCTTTGAAATCTCTCGTGATGATGATGAGAGACTTGGGTGCTGTCAGGTGACAAGCTTGAGGAAAACTCTTTAATATGACTAACTTTGACCGTGATGAGGCAGTTATGAAAATTTGCTCGTCAGCTTCGAGGATGGGCGTTGATGAAGCCCTTCGTGCTCGTGGAGCCAAGGATGGGCGATACGGTTCGCATCGGCAAGTTTGAGTTTGAGTTATTGACTAAGGCGTGCAATGGGTGATAAACCAATATCCTTCCGTGATGAAAATGGAAACTTTGTTCTGCTGTAGATATCTGGAATGCTTGAGAAAGCTAGAAGAACTTTTCACACGCCTTAATCCAAATCGGAAAATTACGATTGGAAAGAGAGAGGTAAAAAGAAGACTAAAATAAGCGAGTGGGGACGAAATCGGTAATTCGTTGGAATTCGATTTCGTCGTCCCCCTCCACACAGTTGAGTGAGGGCTGTAAAAAGCTGATGAAATCAGCGTAGTGAAACACTCAACCACTGCGTCTTGCTCGACAATCCAAAGACACTGAGAGGCTGAGACTTTTGTCCTGGCCTCGTTTTTCATTTAGTAGTCGGCTTTTGAGTGTGCTTCTTTTGCTCTCGATAATGATATAACATGCTTAAGGAACATTTTGATTCTAAAGGAGAGCTGATGATGACTAAAGCATTTAGAGGATATGTCTTTGAAAAGAGCTGTGGCAGCTCTGCGATTGCCTTTCTAAGAGAGCACAGCTGAGTGGAAAGAACTGGTATGAGGGGAGCGGTTTCGACTCTTGAGTTTTCTCACCAGAACATCAGATCGTTCGTCTTAGTCACATTGGTCTCAACATCGGTAGAGACACCATCTGGGCCAAAGCCTATAGTGGACATCACTGGAGATCTCCCGTTGAGAAACAGATATGGCGTGCAATAGAGAGACTCACTGCTACAAAATGCTATCTCCTCATGTCAGAAAAGCGGTGGCGGATGTCACTTTAATAAGGGCCACACACCGAGTGGTTTTGCAGGTGCGTTTCCATCTTGCATCTGGCAGTGATGTGAAGCGACTGCGATGAGAGCTTTACTTTAGAGATTAGTTTACAGGAACACTCTGCTGTAGCCAAAGACTACGAAAAGCTCAAGCTATCCTTGTGGAAACAGTATGAACACAGAATCGAGATAGACTATACAGACTCCAAGACGGATTTCTATCAAGAAATATACCAAGTGAAGCTAAAAGCTTTATGGCAAGAAGGTATAAGAGGAGAGTCCCTATGATTTATCTTGTGATAGCACCCTTCTGATTATTCTTATTTTCCTTACGTAGTGTACCAGTCAAAGAAACCGTCCGGGTTTTATTGGACTATGGATGATGAAAATTTCGAAATCGCGCCTAGTTTCACCTAAGTGGGTTGTCTGGTCGGTCGAGTCAGTTTGGATCGTAAGAAGCGATTTAAAGCTATTTTGGATGTTGGAGCTGTGAAATGGAGCATCCCTCAAAATATTTGAAAACACTTTCCTAATAGCCAAGTGTTGGGGATTGATATTTCCACTACAGCTATCAGAGCAGCTCTGAAGATTGGCTGAGTCTGGCCCTATCTTTCGAGGTAAAAATGTTGGAAAATACAAAATCTTTCTGTTGATACGAGCTTTGATTACAGCCTTTCAGACTGACTTTTCATTGGTCAGATTTGACTCTCACAGCGTTTCCTAGAACTTAAGCGACACTTTAAGCCTGATGGAATCATCTCACTAGCATGCGAGATGGCAGAATTAGCTTACTTTCTACCAAACTTTTAGAAAGCAAGAAAATCTGGAACAGTCTTTGTCTAACGTGACTCTGTATCTCATCGATAGCCAAAGAAAGGGTTATAATGGATTCTTTGCACCAGGGAGAGTAAAAAGGAGGTATCCTATGAAAACAATTATTTCTATGCTCTTATTTTGTGGGAGTCAAGGACTTGCATTTCAGAACAATATGCATCTGAAAAGAAATTGGGCAAATATGTGCTTTTTATCCGACAGCTGAAATGTAGAAGACTATAGTTATATTGACGAAGCCCTGCAGACCTCTTGAGGACTTGGGATTTCAAGTAGAGGTCTTGGATATTGCTGCTTGTGATAGAGAAACAGCTCTAGCTAAAATTTTCCAAAGCAAGCTCCTCTATGTCCTCGTGGCAATACTTTTTATCTTCTGCAAGAACACAAGTATTAGGTGCAACTTTGCCTTGATAAAAGAGCAGATTGCGGAGACGGTATGGTGTACGTGGGCGAATCTGCTGGTGCTATCATCACAGCCAAAGACGTGACTATAATAAGATTATGGACAGTAAGGCAGGTTGCAGAAGAATTGTACATCGATACAGCGATTGGATGAGGTTGATTTTATGTTCTTCCTCATCTAGGCGAAGAAACCCTCGTCGAGCTGAGCCACTCTGGACAACACTGCAGCGCCGAAGCTAAATCTGGGCTCTCAATAATCACGTTAAGCTGTGCTTGTGGGAGGGTGAGAAGTGGAAGGTTTTGGGAGGATAAGTACAGCAGATATATGTTCTAGTGGACCCATGAGAAACTCTAATAAGAGGAATGAGTGCAATTGCGATAAACTAGATTAAACAGAATTAGAATGCGAGTGTTGAACTTTGATTGAAAATATAAGGAAACACTCAAGTGGAATAATTCATTATTGGACATGATGCTGTTGAACTCATCCCAAAGTACTCTTATCTTTTGCCGCTAACGGCTGATCACATAGGTTATTTGAGAAACACAGAATATTTTAAAGATACATAGAGGTCTTGGTTTGGGACGCACCTGGACACGCTTCATCTTATCCATTTCGTCTCGATTTTACTTTTTATTTGATTTATGCGATTGGCCAGATGGAATATTTGTTAAAGAGAGAATAGAAAATCCAATACTAATTGGTCAGTCAATGGGGAGTGATATGTAGGGACGGTTTATACTCAACTCCTGAGAAATTAAAAGGCTTGTTACGATTGATTCACCTTCCCTGCAAAGGAAGTATTATACAGCTATGGAGTTGTGGATCTTAAAAATATGGAGGCAATTTATAGAATCTATCCATGGAAATCTCTCTTTGAAATCTGGGCTCAAGCGTATCACAACAGACTATGGAAGAAAACTGATGTATGATATGATGATGGTTTATGATGGCGTATCAAAAAGGTATGCTCGTCTTACAGGATACGGATATAAGATATTTTCAGAAGGTAGAGAAGAAGCTTTCTTATGTAAAATGTCCACAATTGGTTATATGTGGAAAAAGAAGATCGTGCAGGGGTCTTGTATACGATATTTGAAGGCCTACTGAAAGAAATACTGGGAAGTCTGTTCAATGGATTGATAAGGGACATAATTCAAATACCGACCAACCCGATATTGTAAATAGACTGATTGATGAATTTTGGATAACAAAATTAAATAAAGCTTGGTTGAAAAGACCGGCTTTTTGATATAATAGAGTATGAACACAAAAGATAAAATTTCAAATTATCAACTGTTTATTAGCTCAGCTGGAAAGCCTTGTTGGAGGGCTGAGACCAATGCTTTGGCCAATCTTTCTAATGCTAGCGCCCTGCTTAATCAAGCCCTCGCCTCATTCGGTTTTTACTGGCTTTCTATCTTTTTGATGGGAGCGAGCTGATTTCTGAGGGACCTTTTTCAGGGTGGTGTTTCCTGTGTCCACATTGCGCTAGGCAAGGGTGTCTGTGGGGAGTCTGCAGAGAAAGATGCAGACGATTATCGTCAGACGATGTGACCAGCATTCCAACTATATCTCTTGTGATAGTAGAGCGAAAAAGCGAAATTGTGGTGCCCATGGTAAAAAGACGGTCGCTTTCTGGGTGTGCTGGATTTGGACTCGGCCTTGACAGGCGATTATGATATATGTGATCAGGAATATCTGGAAAAATTTCGTCCAGATTTTTGATTGAAAAGAAACGACTTGGAATTTTGAAATGTTTGGAGAAAAAGCCCTAATGTATCAAGCTTTATATCGAAAGTACCGCAGTCAGACCTTTGGTCAGCTGGTGGGGCAACAAGTAGTAGCTACACTCTGCGGCAGGCTGTGGAGCAAGGCAAAAATCAGCCATGCGTATCTCTTTTTCTGGTCCGACGTGGAACAGGAAGACCAGTGTTGCTAAGATTTTGCCAAAGGCTATGAACTGTCCGAATCAAAAGGACGGCGAGCCCTGCAATGACTGCTATATCTGTCAGGCCATCACGGAGGGAAGCCTTGAAGATGTTATCGAAATTGACGCGGCTTCTAATAATGGGGTAGATGAGTTCGTGATATTCAGGACAATCCACCTATGCACCTAGTCTCGCTAAAAGCATAAGGTCTATATCATTGACGAGGTGCACATGCTCTCGACTGTGCTTTTAACGCCTTGCTCAAGACCTTGGAAGAGCGACCGAAAATGTGGTCTTTATCCTAGCGACGACAGAGCTGCATAAGATTCCAGCGACCATTCTTTCTCGCGTTCAGCGATTTGAGTTTAAGTCTATCAAGACGCAGGACATCGTCGGTCATATTGAGTGGATTTCTGGAGCAGGAAGGCATTGATTTTGAGCAGAAGGTGTGCAGATTATTGCCCGTCGAGCTGAGAGGTGGTATGCGAGATGCCCTGTCTATCCTCGATCAGGCTCTTAGCTTAACTCAGGAAAATCGCCTGAGTACAGAGATTGCTGAAGAGATTACAGGCTCGATCAGCTTGGGAGCCTTGGATGCCTATGTAGCAGCCTTGATTGCGCATGACGCAGTCATAGCCTGTAGATAATCTCAATCTGATTTTTGATAGCGGTAAAAACATGGCTCGTTTTGTGACGGACCTCCTGCAGTATCTGCGTGACTTGATCATTGTCAAAAACTGGCGGGGAGAAATCACTCATGCCAGCGAGCTCTTTCTGGAAAATCTTAAGACACCACAGGAGACTCTCTTTGCTATGATTAAGACGGCGACTAAGAGTCTAGCAGACATCAAGAATAGCCTGCAACCTAAGATTTATACAGAAATGATGACCATTCGACTGGCAGGAGTCCAGCAATCTTACTGCAGCGGCAGCCATTCCGGATAATCTAGCTGATGAGCTCTAAGGGCCTGAGACAAGAGATTGATAGTCTCAAGCAGCAAGTGGCTAATCGGCAATGGGAAACCAGTGGCAGCTGTCAAAACTTCAGATAATCGTCCACAGAAGTCAAAAGGTTATCGAGGTCGATCGTCATAAAGTTAATGCTATTTTTAGAAGAGGCTGTTGAGAACCCAGGTTTAGCACGTAGTAATTTAAAGCAAAATTGCAAAATGCTTGGGGGCGAGATTATCGAAAGTCTTGCTGGAGCAGATAGGGCTTTGTTAGCAGGTTCACAGCCAGTAGCAGCTAATGAAAATCATGCTATTTTGGCTTTTGAATCCAACTTTAATGCAGAACAGACCATGAAGCGGGATAATCTCAATACCATGTTTGGCAATATCCTCAGCAATGCAGCAGGATTTTTCGCCAGAAATCTTAGCCATTTCCTAGAAGAATGGACCAAGATTCGGGCAGAGTTTTTCAGCTCGTAATCGTCATGATAAGGCTGTGATTGAAGAAAAGGAAGAGGAAAGTCTGATACCAGAGGGATTTGACTTTTTAGCGAGAAAAATCATCGTCCAAGAAGATTAAAAAGGATTTTTAAATCTTTCATGTTATAATAAAAGTATGAATAGAAGACAATTTATAACAGTAGCGCTTTTTACTGCTATTGAGACCTATAATGAAAGCAATCATGTTGAGCAGTATTTGATGGCTTTGTTCTGGGCTTTTCTAATATTGCGCAATCTACAGGTTTCCTATGTTATGGGGCGAATCGTAGATGAAGATTGATACAGATGAAACAAAAATATCGATAAAAGGACTGAATCAAAACGCTCAGTCCTTTTTAAAAATATGATGGCAAGTGAGAAAGCAAGTATGGATATAATAGTGAAGTTTACGATCACCACAGAATAGAATGCGTTAGTAGCTTACCAACTGTTCAGCGAAATCTCACCGCTGTTGAGCCAAATCTCTTGATCGTCAGATAGTTTAACTAAAAGCTGTCCACTATCAGAAACATCTTTTGCTACACCTTTGTAGCTAATTTCTTTCTGGCTAAAAAGTCACTGACGTCCTAGCACAAGAGAACGTTGCTTGTAGAGGTAGAGCAATTCGTCTGGTTCGCTTTCATAAAAGCACTTCAGATCTCTGCAATCAGTTCATTTTCCGGCTGATTGCTGGTTTGTTTTCTTCAAAAGAGAGCCAGCCTTTTGTTGGAGTTCTATTGGAAATTCTGTGATAAAAATTAAAATAAACACCAATGATAACATCACGTAACGAGTCCAGTCTCGATAGAGCTTATTGCTTCGGTTAGGATTCCTGCAATTTCTTTTCCTGGAAGTAGATATCATTGACCCACTTGATGTCTACATCTATAAGAGTTAGATTTTTACAGCTTTATAGATTGCACCAGCAGTTAAGAGTGTATAGGATGGGAAGCTGATCGAAAGGAGATTTGGCTTGAGATGAAGCGTCATGTAAAAAGCCGCCTTGGTTAGGGACAAAAGAAATGACGTCCGAAACGGCCACGTCAACTGATTGTGAAGCGGCGAGTAGAGAGTGTTAGCTGGTTTTCCAGCCTCCATGCCAGTCTTAGCATCTAGCTGAGTAGGTCGACAATCGAGGGTTGAAAGAAGCCCTTATTAATGGGGACCGCGACTCAATCCAAGCAGGTATCAGCAAGTCGCCGGAGATTAATCGATAGCCACGATTTTTAATTGATTCGATTTTGGACGCCTTCTTTCTCTAGTTTCTGAATGGCTTTCCAAACGGAAGTGCGTGAGATACCTAATTCTTGGCCTATCGCCATTTATATAGTCATCAGCCTGGCTAAGGATGTCAAAAAGTTTTTCATAGGTTTTCATGGGTGAGATCTTTCTAGCTTAAAGGCTACTTTCTCTAATGGTTAACTTTAGTGGATAGCTTAACCATATAAGAGATAGAATGTTTCTCTTGTTGGAAAGTTTGTTCGAGGATTTTGGATCGCTTGTTTGCCCATTTCTTCTGTAAAAAACAGTCACAGTACTCAGTGCAGGAATCATATACTTGGCAAAGTGAAGTATCATTAAAAGGAGATTAAGCTAACTTGTTGTGGAACAGAAATACTAGCTTCTTGTAAAGCACAGTAAAGCACCAGCTGCTAGAGCTCATTTGCAGCAAAAGAAGGCTTGTGGTAAATCATCGCCTAGTTCTTTAATCAATCCTTTCATTAAAGTATAGCCTGTGTCTGATGAAAAACTTCCTATTTTACAAATCTGGGATCGAATAGATTCAGTTGTTTCAGGTAGGTCTTAAAAGTAGTGAGGCGTGGGTCAGATAAGATTGTATTTTTATCAGAGGCTGTTTCTTCGCCTGCAATCATACCATTTTCGTTAAACTCTTGTCTATAAAATAATCTAAAACCTTGATAGAGTTTTCAAAATCAGTTGTAACAAGAATAACAAAACTTAGGGTATCACAGTCAACGAAAACGAGCTTCTTACCGTACGTTTCTAATTCCTTTATATCGCGCGTGCTGAATTTACCGATGGCTACAAGCAATTCCATCGACTGTATGAGGTTGCTCTAAAAGAGTCGTTGTTAAAGATATTGACGATCATACCCTGATCTTTCGCTCAGTCCCCATACGAATCGCATAGTAATAGAATCATCTAATTCTTCTTGTTCGGTATACCATTCGATAATTGCAAGGCGACCTTTGTTCTTATATCCGTTTTGTATATTTGCAGTTGCTCTGCGACTGCAAAAATTTTTACGTGTTTCATCGCTGACAGAACAGAGACTGAGTCGTATTTAAAACCAGATGATAGCTGCAGAAGAGACACCAACAGCTTGAGCAATATCTTTGATAGTAGCCATGACGATTCAATCCTTTTTCTTTGCTATGTGTATACATCAAAAATTAGTAAATCACAAAAGCAAAATTTAGTAAAATACTCTGGCATTTTGGTATGGCTATTAGTGGGCAGATATAGTAGTATGTGGTTCAATAAAATGAAGTTTTGAATGAGGAGGATAAAAAGATGAAAGAAATGGAATAACTTTTCTTACATTAATTACTATTTTATGAGACATTTTTCCTAACAGCCTGTAAGAAAGGAGCACTAAGTCTTGATCGACAAGAAGAGCTGATGACCGATGTTCGTGGTTTGTTATTAAATATGGAAAAGCAGACGAGTAGCTGGCAACTAAGCGCTGGTAAGAGGAAGATGGTTTATGCTTCCTCAGCTAACCCCATTTAGTAAAGAAAACTGGAAAGGCCGGAAGGAATTGGTGATCGTATTGAAAACGCAGTTGAGCTGGTCATTGAAGCAGATGATTATGTCGCCTCTGTCCAGCCAGACAAGACCATTGAAACTCGCTATGAGCAAGGTGTTATGGTCTCCATGGTGGACAAGGATGGAAAACTGATTCCAGAACAAGGTGGCCAACGTTCCATCTCACCAGCACCAGTGGTCATCCGCAAAGGCTTGGACATTGACAAAATTATGATGCACCTGTCCGATACTTTGAACTCATGGGATTACCGTCAGGGTGAATATTACTAAGATAAAAAGAAGCTCTCCAGTGCGAGAGGGTTTCCTCTTTACACTGAGTTTTTGTTTAGAGGTTTTAGTTTAAAATCTTTATTCAGTTTGAAAATTATTTTCGAAATAGAATAAAATCCTCGACAGATGTAATGCTGGTGTTACAATTAATCAAAAACGATTCGATATAGAAATAAGTGGAGGAAGTATGAAAAGACAGTCATTTAGTTGCCCATCATATTCGTTTTTGTTGAATGGGCGGATTTTTCAAAAGTTATTGAATCAAGATTCTGAAGCTCTTTTATCAGAGTGAACGGGCAAGATTCTCACCGTTTTATGGAATAGTGAAGCAGGGTGTGCTACGGCGACAGATGTTGCACTGGAGACAGGACTGGCCAATAATACGCTGACGACTATGCTAGAAAAAGTTGGAAGAACAGGGTTTTGGTGACCTTTTAGTCAGTGTGGTTTAGACAAGCGATATGTCAAAGTTGACGGAGCAAGGTTGGTCTCAGAAAGAAGTTGGCCATCATGTCAGTCAAAAATTGGATGCTATTTTTATAAAGGCTTCTCAGAGGAAGAAATTCGCCAGTTTGAAAGTTATCAGGAACGCATCTTTAGAAAATTTCAAAAAGAAAAAGAGGCATAAATCATGTCAAAACAAGTTGAAAATGCACAAAATATCTGTACATTCATGCATTCAAGATGGGCGTGTTGCCGAGAGCTCAAGCTCAGTCTGTGAGGATACCACATTACAACACTCGACAGGTGTGCCAGATGGGAAAGAAGGGTTTGCGGCTTTCTTTGCAAATTTCTTTGAGCGTCATCCTGAGCGTGAGATGAAGATTGTTCGCACTATTGAAGAAGGCAATCTAGTCTTCGTCCATGTTCACCAATATCTCAATGGCGGGGAAGCTCAATGGGTGACGACGGATACTTTCCGTGCGGATGAGAATGGTCGTATCGTGGAGCATTGGGATGTCATTGACTACTATCGTGCTCCAGAAAATGGACAGTTAGATAAGATCTTTGGGGATTTTGAAGTCACGGATTTGGACAAGACAGTAGCAAATAAAAAAACCGTTCGTCGTTTCCTGACAGAAATCTTTCAAAACGGCGAACTAGAGACAGTGGAGTGATTATGTGGCAGAAGATTTGATTCAGCATAATCGTGAGATTTGGCCAAGGAAGTCAGGCTTATAAAGACTATGTTGTAGAGCACGGGCTTACTTTTTGACTTTGTTTTCCAGCTTTTGGGACAAAGGAAACTATGTGGTCAGCTATGGACAGACTCAGATAGATGGGGTGGCTTATGCCCAGTATGACATTTTCCGTTTGGAGAATGGCTTTGATTGTTGAGCATTGGGACAATAAAGAAGTCATGCCTAAGGTAGAAGACTTGACGAATCGAGGAAAGTTTTAAATTGAGGACAAACAATGATTGAATATAAAAATGTAGCGCTACGCTATACAGAAAAAGGATGTCTTGAGAGATGTCAACTTACAGATTGAGGATGGAGAGTTCATGGTTTTTAGTAGGTCCTTCTGGATCGGTAGAAGACGACCATGATTAAGATGATTAACCGTCTCTTGGAACCTACAGATGGTGATGTTTACATGGATGGCAAGCGCATCAAGGACTATGATGAGCGTGAACTGCGTCTTTCTACTGGTTATGTTTTACAGGCTATTGCTCTTTTTCCCTAATCTAACAGTGGCTGAAAATATTGCTCTCATTCCTGAGATAAGAAAGGATGGAGCAAAGCAGATGTTCACAGAAGACTGATGAATTGCTGGAGCTAGTAGGACTTGCCTGCTGGGAGACTATGCTCAGCGTATGCCGAGTGAGCTGTCTGGTGGTGAGCAGCAACGGGTGGGCATTGTCCGTGCCAGTATCCTCGACAAAATCTTGCTGATGGATGAGCCATTTTCAGCTCTTGATGCTATCTCGCGTAAGCAATTGCAAGGCTTGACCAAGAGTATCCGCGGCCAGTTTGGGATGACAACAATCTTTTGTGACCCATGATACGGACGAGGCTTTAAAGTTGGGAAATCGTAGTGCTGTTTCTGCAGGACGGGAGATTCGTCGAGTGGCGACACCTGAGGAAATTTATCTGCGCCTGCGACTAGACTTTGTAGCAGATTTGTTTGGAGAGTTTTCAACATGGCTAATTTGTTTTCTACCTTTTCAGGAGCGCTTTGGCGAATGAGTTGGCAGCCTTAGGGCAACACCTCCAGCTATCTCTTCTGACCTTACTAGTGGCTATCTTCCTGACCATTCCGCTCGCTATCTACCCACATAGTCATAAAAAGTAGCCATTGGGTGCTGCAAATTGCAGGGAATCTTTCAAACCATTCCTTCAATGGCCTTGCTGGGACTCTTTATCCCCTCATGGGGATTGGTACACTGCCAGCACTGACTGCTCTGAGTGATTTACGCTATTTTTCCCGATTTTAGAAAATACCGTCACGGCTTTGAATGGGATTGATCCTAGTTTGAGAAAGCTGGAGATCGCCTTTGGGATGACTCAAGTGGGAGCGACTCAAAAAGTTTAAACTGCCTCAGCTATGCCCGTTATCGTCAGGAGTTCCGGACGGCAACGGTAATGATTATCGAACAGCAACTCTAGCAGCCCTTGTTGGAGCTGGTGGACTAGGTTCTTTATCCTGGAATTGACCGTCGCAATGCTAGTCGATAATCTTGATTGGAGCAATTTTCATCTGCAGTTTTGGCAATTCTTTTTAACAGCCTCCTTAAATGGATGGAACATACTAAGCTTTCGGACAGTATTTACAGCTTTTGCTGTCTTAATACTCGGACTTGGTGCTTCTTATACGCCAAGTTTGCTACCGAAACAGGAAGGATCGTCTGGTTGTGCTGGGAAGTGGGTCCAGAACCAGAAATTCTCATGAATATGTATAAACTCCTCATCGAGGAAAATACGGATATGACTGTGACAGTCAAACCTAATTTTGGAAGACAGACTTCCTTTATCAAGCTCTTAGGTGATATTGATATCTATCCTGGGTTTACAGGTACGATTACTGAACTCTATTGCAGCCTGCTCCAAAAGGTCAGCAATGATGCTGAAAGAAGTTTTTGAAGCAGCACGTGATGGAATCACAGGACAATCTAGTCTTGCTCAATCACATAGCTTATCAAAATACTTATGCGATTGCAGTACCTAAAGGTGTTGCTAAAGACTACAATCTTAAAACCATTTCCGGATCTTAAGGCAGTCCAAGACAAGCTCAGGCAGGCTTTACCCTAGGGGTTTAACGACCGTGAAGACGGAACAAGGGACTTGGTCTGTCTATGGACTGAATCTCAATGTGTCAACTATGGAGCCAGCCCCTTCGCTACCAAGCTATTCAGTCGGGTGATATTCAAATCACGGACGCCTATTCTACTGACGCAGAAGCTGCGCGTTATGATTTACAAAACTTTAGAAGACGATAAGCACCTTTTCCACCTTATCAAGGAGCACCTCTCCTGAAGGCTGATTGCTCGAAAAAGCACCCTGAATTGGAAGGTATTCTCAATAAGCTATCTGGCAAAATTACGGAGAAAGCCAGATGAGTCAGATGAATTATCAAGTTGGCATTGAGGGCAAAAAGCGGAAGCTGTTGCGTGACTTTTCTGGTCAAGGGAAGGACTTTTTAAAATAATAAGAAAAAGAGTTGAGACTTGTAAGGTCTAGCTGAGTAGGTGATTATCAGTCCGTTTCACTTATAATGTAATGGACAAATAAAAATATCGATACAGCAAAAAGCTGTATTTATTCATGTTTTTCAAGAATATAGATTCATTAAATAGAACTTGATCGAAATAATTTTAGTAAATTTTAGTAAAATTATTGAATTTTTATTTTAAGTTCGTTATAATAAAAATAAGAAAACTGATTACATTATCGGACATTTTATTTTTAAAAGGGTATAGCTATGTCAAATGTCATTTCAATAGAGCAAATCCGTGCAGATTTTGCCAAGGTTTTTGGAGTAGAACGGATCGCACTTTTCTTTTTCACGGTCGGATCGAATCTAATCGGTGAGCATACGGACTATAACGGTGGCCATGTCTGCTACAGCAATTTCTAGGAACTTATGGAGCAGCTCGTGAGAGAGATGATCGACTCTTGCGATTCTTCTCAGAAATTTTTGAAGAAAAAGGGATTATTGAAGCGCCAGCTGGAAAACCTTCACTTTGAACCTGAGCATAACTGGACCAACTATCCAAAAAGGGTTCTGTATTTACTGAGGCAGGGCCATAAAGATTACCGAGGCATGGATGTCTATGTTTATGGAAATATTCTCAATGGATACGGCACGTATTCTTCTGCATCTCTAGAGCTCTTAACTGGTATCATTGTGAGAAACTCTTTGATTTGAACTTGGAACGTTTGGACCTGAGTGAAAATCGGGAAACTCACTGAGAATGAATTTATCGGGGTTAATTCTGGTAATATGGATGAGTTTGCTATCGGAATGGGCGCTGACCAATGAGCCATTTACTGAGATACTATACTCTTGAATATGAGTTTGGTGCGCTTGATCTTGGGATAATGTCGTAGTGATTATGAATGCCAACAAGCGTCGTGGAGTTGGCTGACTCTAAATACAATGAGCGTCGGGCAGAGTGTGACGTTGAGAGCTTAATCGCAATGCTGTCTAGTCGCTACCTTGGGTGAATTAAATGAGTGGTCTTTGACGAGTATAGTTATCTGATGAGGACGAAAATCGCATCAAACGAGCTCGCCATGCTGTTTTGGGAAAATCAACGCACTTTGCAATGCTAGGGCAGCTTTGCAGGTGATCTTGAAAAGTTTGGCCGTCTCATGAATGCATCTCATGTTTTCATTGAGAGCATGATTATGAGGTGACTGGTTCTGAGAGCTGGACACCCTGGTTCACACGGCTTGGGAGCAAGAAGGTGTTCTACGGGCCCATGTATGACCGAGCTGGCTTCAGTGGTTGCGCCATTGCTTTAGTTCATAAGGACGCAGTGGACACATTCAAAGAAAATGTTGGCCGCAAGTATCAAGAAATTGTCGGCTATGCACCTAGCTTCTACATCGCAGAAGTAGCTGGCGGAAGCCGAGTGCTGGACTAACTCATAGGAAAAAAATTGAGGCTGACAGCCTTCCTGTCCATTTATTAACAAAAAGAAAGGAAAATCATGACTCAGAAGTTACTGGATACTTTTGTATCAGCTGTGATTGATAATAGCGCTTTTGAGGAAATGGATATTTTTATCTGCGAAATCGGATCATGGCTTTAGTTGGAGAGGAAGTAGCGGAGCAAGATACTGAGGCTGAGCAGCTAATTGAGCTGAAGGATGATTTGGTGGCTTTGGCTGTGAAGAATGGGACGATTAATGATACCTGTTGAGCAGGATATACTGGGAGCTGAGCTCATGGACTTGATTTCACCAGCCCCTAGCCAGCTCAATCGGGACTTCTGGACGACTTATGCTTCCAACCCTGGAGCAAGCCGTGGCTGATTTTGCCAGCTAGCCAAAAGAATGACTATACGGGGTCAAGGCTATTGCTAAAAACATTGCTTTTAAAGCGCAGACTGCCTACGGGAAGTTTGGAAATCACCATCAATCTCTAAGCCAGAAAAAGATGCAAGAGTGCGGCCGCTAAAAAGCTAAGAATAGCCATTATCCACCTGCCAGCCTGCATGGAAAACGAAGGCTAGCAAGGGCGTTTGGATCGCCCAGCCCGCACCAATCATCAGATTATCCGCTTTGACTTGGCTGGACGAAGTGGGGCTTCCAGTATTCGCCTATGCCTACTTTAATGAGCATTGCATCTTTCTGCACAGCCAGCACCTTCCTATAGGCGATTAGCTGACTAACATTTGAGCGTCTGCTGGACATCGTTGAGACCTTTCCGGGCTATTTCGCTGGCTCAAATGCCAAACCTGCTATTGTTGGCGAGCTCTATCCTGACTCGACCACTATCAGGGAGCGGACGTCATACCTTCCCCATGGAAATGGCAGAGCTGGGTTACAGCTTTACTTTTAGCGTTTTGAAGAGGTAGAGGCAGGCGTTGTCAAGTGGCCCATGTCCGTCATTCGTCTAAGGTCTGAGAAAAAGCAATTGTTGATTGAGTTGTCTGACAAGATCCTACAAGCTTACGCACTTATTCTGACCAAGTGTGCAGGTGTTGGCAGAGTCTGAGGTGAATTGCACCATCCATTACACCGATTGCTCGCAGGAAAGATGGATGTTTTGAGCTAGACTTGGTCTTCGCAGGACAATCAAACTTCCACAGAACATCCGGACGGTATTTACCATCCTCATAGGGATGTACAGCACATTAAGAAAGAAAATATCGGTCTGATTGAGGTTATGGGACTGTATTCTGCCCCTTACTCGAAGGAAGAACCTCAAGCAGGTGGAACTTTTCCTGCTGGGGAGAAGACTGTCAGGTTGCTGCCTATCATCAGGAGTGGGCGCAACTCAACTCAAAGAGCAGAATCGAGATGTTGCCGCTGAGACGGTGGAAAGGAATAGTTCAGAGCATCAGTGGGGCAAATTTTTCAGCCGTGTGTTGGAAGATGCGGGTGTTTACAAGCGAACAGAAGAAGGGCAGGAAGCTTTCACGTGCTTCGTCAATCCGTTAGCATCCTGCCTTAGGAAATGTGTTATAATGAGACAAGTCTAACTGGGAAAGAGGAAGTTTTATGGCACTTTTAGTATTAGGTGGTGCTGGCTATATCGGATGCGCACATGGTTGATCGTTTGATAGCAGCTGGCAAGAAAAGTAGTCGTTGTTGATAATTTGGTGACTAGAGCCACGGGCAGCCGTCCATCCTCAAGCTGTCTCTTGTGAGGGGTTTGGCGGATAAGGACTTTTATGCGTGGCGTTTGCCAAACATCCATCCATTGATGCGGTCATTCACTTTGCTGCCTTTTCACTTGTAGCAGAGTCTGGCGGACCCGCTCAGAGTATTTTGAGCAATAACACAGCCGGCATGATTTTCCCTTTGGAGGTCATGCAGGAATGCAGTGTTAAAAATATTGTCTTTTCATCAACTGCTGCAACTTACGAGTATTCCTGGGAAATTCCGATAATGGAAACAACTCCACAAAAGCCGTCAGATCCTTATGGTGAGAAACAGACTTATGATGGAGACCATTATGCGCTGGGCAGAACCAGGCCTATGGCATCAAGTTTGTAGCCCTGCGTTATTTTCAATGTGGCAGGTGCGAGCCTGAGCGGGTCTATCGGAGGACCACGGACCTGAAACCCATCTCTTGCCATTGTGCTTCAGGTGGCTCCAGGGGTAAACGAGAGAGATTGCTGTCCTTGCGATGATTACGATACTCAGACGGCACCAATGTCCGCGATTATGTCATCCTCTGACTTGGCTGACGCCCATATTTTGGCTGTTGATTACCTGCGTGCAGGTCAACCATCGATGCCTTTAACCTGTGGCTCTTCGACTGGTTTTTCCAACCTGCAGATTGTAGAAGCAGCACGAAGGTGACCGGACACTATTCCTCTGGAAATAGCAGAGCGGCGCCCAGGAGATCCAGATACGCTGACTGCTTCATCTGAGAAAGCAAGAAATGTTCTGGGCTGGCAGCCGAGGTGACAATATCGAAACCATCATTGAAACCGCTTTGGAAAATGGCATTCCAGTCATCCAAATGGCTATGAAGATAAAGTTTGATCCCCTAGAACCAGCAATTTTGCTGGTTTTTCTACTTACCAGAATTTTTGTTTAAATATATATAAAGAAACAAACGTTGCGCAACAAGTGTATCGAAAAGGAATGTCTATGCCTCCAAAAACAAATTCACCAAGAAGAAATCATTGCAGCTTGTCTGAGATCTTGTTCGAGAGAGAGGGAAGTCGGCTGTCACAGCTCGAGCTAGTTGCTGCATAGACTGAAGTCTTCACCTAAGGTCATTTTTGGTCTCTCTCGATAATATGGATAGAGCTGACAAGGCCATCGTCGTTGCTGCTGAGAGGATCTTTGTCAGACAAAGTTGAAAGTTGCTTTGCGGAAGAAAAAGCCTTTCGGGCTGTGGGATGCTTATATCGTTTTGCAGCAGAGGAGCCCCAGCTTTTCAACTGATCTTTTATGAATGAGTCTGAACGTGCTATTCATCAGTTTTCTGAGTTTCTTTACCAATCAAAGATTACAGTTATGAAAAATATGATTCTGTCTATTCAAGAGGAATATGGGCTTTCAAGACAGCTATCATGAGCAACTTTATCAACATCTATTTATTTATTCGCATGGAATTGCCAGTATGACTGCTGCAGGAATCTATCGCTTTTCACCCGCAGAACTAACTAGCTATGCTGACACAAGTATTCACAGCTCTTATAAAGGAATTATAGGAGGAAATCATGATTGAACTAAAGGGAGTAAGAAAGTTCTATGGAGCCAATGAGTTTTAAAAAGGTATCGATTTACGAATTGAAGATCAAGATTATTTAGTGATTTTGGGAGCTTCTGGATCGGGTAAGTCAACCTTACTAAAACATTCTTTCTGGCCTTGAAAAACCTAGATCGGGTGAAGTATTATATGATGCAAAATATTGCGTCTTTGAGTGAAAGTCAACTGACAAAATTTCACAAGATAACATCGCTTTTTATTTTCCAGCAATATTATTTATTGCAGGAGTTGACGGTGCAGCAGAATGTTAAAATGGGAGCCCATCTTGCAAAGAATCAGGATTACCTTCCAATCATCGAAAACCATGGGTTTAAAAGAAAAAAACTCCATCAATATCCTAGTGAACTATCGGGTGGAGAGCAGCAACGGGTGGCGATTGCTGTAGAGCCTTGGCCAAGAAGCCTAAAGGTACTTTTCCTGATGAGCCGACAGGAGCCCCTGATGAAGAGACAGGGCGCCAGATTCTCTCCTTCATTGCTCAAATGAAAAAGAGCTTGGATTTACCCTAGTAATGGTCACTCATAATGTACATATTGCCCAGCTGGCAAATACTGTGGTGAGGGTAAATAGCAGGCAAATTCAGGACATCACGGTCAATGAAGAGCCAAAGAGCGTAGAGAGATTGGGTGGTAGACTATGGTAATCAGTATCAAAGATTTACGAAATTATCTGTTGTCTCCATTATCAGTTTTTGTGCAGTTTTGGTCTCGACTTTATTTGTCAATGTACCTTGATCTTCAATCTATTGAGGGGTTGAGAAATTATCTCTACCAGCTAAGGCTTGATTACGATGCTCTAGTTCCCATTGCTAAATTTGTCTCCTTGGTTAGTGGAGGAGTGCTTTTCTCCTAGTTGTTCTTCTCTTATTCTTTTATATCAAGCAGTTTATTAGATTGATGATGCAAGGAAGAGTTAGATTCTCGAGCCCTAGGCCAAAATGTTGAATTAGCCACATTTTGGATTTTTAGTTTCTCTGTTTTTCTAGGAGCCTTTATCAGGTTTGCTTCTTCATTCTTTTTATAGAAGGACTTTTATGATTTGCGTAATCAAATACGGTCTCTTGCCCAATATTGAAATTCATCTTTTTCATTTGGCAATTGTTCCTCGCTATGGTTATCTTACCGACTCTTTCTATTGCCTTATTAGGAATTGCTGCTGCTTGGGTTAAATTGAAGCAACCTAGCCTTTATTTGCTGAAGAGATTAGAGTTGGTTCACGAAAGCAAAACATCCGTTCGACTAAAAGCTAAATAGACATGCAAAGAATTGGGGACTGTGCATTTTTATAAAAGGAAATTATATGATTTTCTTGTCGTCTTTGCAGACATTTTCTTTTTGCAGCCATGATGCAGCTTTCCTAGAATGAAAAGACTCTATAGATGGCAATCCATTCAAGTTATGATGATGGGAATAGGCCTTCTTTTGTCACTTTCGATTTTGCTCCTTTGTCTAGGAACTGTCGTCCAAGAAAACAAAGCTAGTTTAGTTTTTATGAAGGCTTTTGGCTATAGCAAAAAGGAATGTAGTCGCGTTATTTTTGCTCGTTATCGAGTGGTGGCTTATCTTGGTTTTGTTTTTGGGGACAGCTTATCAGTATGCCCTGATGAAGATACTAGCTAAAGTCATTGTAAAGGATGTTCAGGGTGTGCCTGACTACGCATTTGATGTTCAGCTTTGCTTAATCGCCTTCTTGGCCTTTGTAATCTTATATGAACTGCTCCTTGCCTACTATGTCAAAACTATTGAGGCTTGACCTCTTAAAAAGAAGTCATGCTCATAGTTGAATAATATAATAATCAGCTTTTACATTGGCAGAAAGCTATCTGTAAAAGCTATATGCTATAATGATATATATGAGGAGATTAAAATGAATCAAACTGTTCAATATTTACAAGAATTAACAGCTATCCCTTCGCCAACAGGCTCACAGCCGAGGTGGCTGAATATCTAGGTAAAAACTTTGGAAGGATTGGGCTATGAGCCTGTTCCGATTAATAAAGGTGGCGTCCATGTTGTGGTTAAGAGGAAAAATGACACCCAGCATCAGGTAGTGACTGCCTCATGTGGATACATTGGGGCAATTGTTCGGGCTATGTAAGTCTGATGGTCGTCTTTCAAGCTGGACCGGATTGGCGGTTTCCTTGGAACATGATTGAAGGAGAAAACTGTCTAGTTCATCGTGGCAAGTAGCGGTAAGACTAGTCAGTGGACTATTTTGGTTCACCAGACTTCCTGCCACGTCTATAAGGATGCATGGGACGGTTGAGCGCACTCAGGACAATAGTGGAAGTTCGTTTTGGATGAAAAGGTGACAAGTGAGAAAGAAACGCGGGATTTAGGGAATCGAGGTCAGTGATTTTATTTCCTTTCGATCCGCGAACAACCGTCACCGAGTCAGGCTTTATCAAGTCCCGCTTTCTAGATGACAAAGTCAGCGTAGCTATTTTGCTCAATCTTTGCGCGTCTACAAAGAAGAAAAATATTCAGCTGCCAGTGACGACTCATTTTGCTTTTCAGTGTCTTTTGAAGAAGTCGGTCATGGGGCTAATTCCAGTCTACCAGACGAGCAGTCAGAGTATCTGGCAGTTGATATGGAGGGCGCTATGGGTGACGACCAGCAGACAGATGAGTATACAGTTTCCATCTGTGTCAAGGATGCTTCGAGGTCCTTATCACTATGAATTCCGCCAGCATTTGGGGAAATTTGAGCCAAGGGAGCAGGACATTCCTTACAAACTGGACATCTATCCATTTTACGGATCAGACGCCTCTGCAGCTATGAGCGCAGGAGCAGAAGTCAAGCATGCTCTGTAGAGCGCTGGTATCGAATCCAGTCACTCTTAGCGAGCGTACCCATATTGATTCAGTTGTCGCTACGGAGCGTATGGTCGATGCTTATTTGAAAAGCGAGTTAGTAAAGATAGGCTAAAGTGGAGTCCCATGCTGAAAACTAGCTAAAGATTCTTTAAATATCTTTCTGCTTACTTCTATTCATTCTAGTTTTGTATTTTTGATTTCATCAATATAGTTTGAACAAAGAGAAAGCTTTCTAACTTTTGGCATCGGTCAACGAGTAGAGGGTGATGGAAAGAAAATGAATGTCTATGTGGCTGGAAAAAGGCCAAAACACTAGTATTTCTATCGGGAAGTGGAACCAGCTCACCGATTTTGACTTTAAAGTGCTTTTACTCATCATTAGAGAAGGACTATACAATTGTTGTCGTAGAAAAGTTTGGTTATGGCTTTAGTGACGATAGTTCAAGTAGTGTCGATGCGGATACACTCTTAAACCAAACCAGAAGCGTTTTACAAAAGTTGGCATAGAAGGCCCGTATGTTTTGCTTCCGCATTCATGTCTGGATTAGAAGCTTTGCTATTCACTGTCTATCCAAAGGAAATTGAAGGCGCTACTATAGGCTGCGACAGTCATTACAGAGGCTTATGATACATGGCATCCAAATATGCTAGCCTATAACCTTTGCAGATAGTGGCCAATATTGGATTATCTCGTCTATTGTATGCAGTGGACAGAACATTGCCGCTGACTGATGATAGTTTAAGTCAAAAAGAACAATCTATTTGAGTAAAAGCCTTATTTTATCGACGTCCGTTATCAATGCCGTTATCAAAGAAGCAGAGACAGGTCACAAAGAGTTCTCTTTTAGTTAAGCAAGAAACGAGTTTACTAAAAATTCTCACTGTTGTTTGTGTCAAATGGTCAGGGGACCGGTTTTACACAGGAGAAATGGCAGGGATTTCAAGACGATTTGCTAAAGGGAGAGGACATATAGTTCTAAGTTTTTAAATTCTCCACACTATATCTATCATGATAGTTCTGACGATATTGTGAAAGAGATACGAAAATTTTTGAATCAAATTGATTAGTATATCAGGTAAAAAAGCAGATATTAACCTGCTTTTTGTGTAATTTTTATATAAAATGTAATATAATTTTTGATTTATATAGGGTATAATAAATAAAGAACAGAATGCGAATCGCAGATAGACAGTATAGGGTACGTGACATGAAAAGACTGAATAAAAAGAAGACTATCAAAATTCTTCTCTCCATTTTGCTGGGCCTACTGCTAATCAGTGCGCTGTCCTTTGAGTGCTTTAAAAAGTATACTCTATGTTGCAAGAAAAGAATTGCAAGAAAAATCGAGAATTTTTATTGCAAAAGGAGGAAAAAGCATGCTGCTAATACGCAAAAACAGCAGATTGGTAGTCACTATGTCGAAGTTTTTATCCCCTGAGAAACGGCCAGGTCATAACGTCGGTTAAGAAACAAATAGAATGAGAATATCAGCAGACCATTAAAAACGAATCAGAAAGATGCTAAGATTGAGCGAACTGACCTTTATTACGCAGAAGAAACAGAGACAAGCCTGAAAGATATAAGAGAGTAGAAGTATCGATCGCGCGACGATTACTCAAGTCAAAAAGATGAAGATCCATAAAGGGAGAAGCAGGTCAGATTGCCACTAGCTATATCGATCGAAGATGGTAACTTTTTCACATTAGATAAGCTTTTTCAAAACTCAGACGTAACTAAGGGAAATCTTTCTCAATGTCATGAGAAGACGCTAACTTTTCGCCAAGTAAATGAGGCGATCGAACAGAAATTTTTAACCATTGAAAAAGAAACTGACTTGAGTCAGTGGCCTTTCCGCTATGAAAATAGTCACTTTTCTATCAGACTCATCTAAGAACTACAGGGACTAACTGATATTGATGTTCCCAGTGTCCAGCCTTTATAGTCGGATCGATGCGAATTATCTGACGGAGTAGACTTGGAATCGTATCAAAAGTTTTCAAGAAAAACGTCATGATGCGTGGCCTTAACCTTTGATGACGGACCAGACGCTAAAACAACACCACAGGCTTTGGATATTTTATACGGTGTCAAGGCGACCTTCTTTATGGTGGGACAAGAAATGTTGCTGGCAAATGAAGCTATTATTAAGCGTAAAACAGAGAAGGTCAGATTGGCCTGCATACATGGGACCACCAGTTTTTGACCAAGCTCCATTAGAAACTGTGAAAGAAAAGAAATTTTTGATACGCAAGCTGCTATTTATAATGTGGTGGGAATCAAACCGAGGATTACGCACGACCCTCCTTATGGAGCTATCAATCAAACGATTCAAAAAGTAATCGATCGATCTTTTATTATGTGGGATGATTGACAGCTTGGATTGGAAGAGTCGAAATACCAAGTTCTATCATGCAGGAAATTGCAAAAGACGAAGCCCGGCTCTATTATCCTCATGCATGATATACATCAGACCAGTATTGATGCGTTACCAAGTGTACTCCAGTACTTGCAAGAAAAAGGTGTATGCTATTGGTGACTGTTGATGAATTGTTGGAGGTCGATTACAGACACATCAGATTTTATTATAGTGAAACTAAAAGCTATGGGAATATTTCAGTAGCTTTTTAGCTCATGTATCAATTCTTGATAGGATAATTTCACGGACCGAGGCATATGGCGTTTTCAGCTCTTCAGGATGGCTTATAAAAGTGATGACGTTGCCTTCCTTGCCATGCGACCAGTTCGGCTCAGAGCGATGGGTGTGGGTTTCTAAATCGCGCGGAAGCTCATAATTGACGACGCATTCTAGCGAGTCAATATCTATGCCACGAGCAACTCAGTCAGTGGCTAGCAAGAGAGTAATCTGATGTTCCTTGAACTTATCCAGGATAACTTTGCGGAATTTAAGTTGACATCACTAGCCAGAGAAACTGCGTTGGCTTCACGATATTGGAGTTTTTCCTCAGCGCTTCCCAGGTCAGACAGAGCATTGAAAAGACTAGCCCACGGAAATCTGCAACATTAGATAACACGGAGTAACTCTACCCTATCACGTTTTCGACTCTGTGCGTAAAAATGCTGGATGTTATCCAAAAACTTGGTCGTCAATGTTGATTGCTAGGGTATTTTTCAGCAATCTTATCTGGTCAAACTTAGCGGTTGCTGTCATACCTAGCCAGCTGGTGGCTGAGGCGCATAGTGGGTGATTTTATCGACAAAGTGATACTGAGAATCGCTGAGCAGTCGATCAAATTCATCAAGAATAATTGTTTCGATGTTCATCATCTGAATTTTCCTTAAGTTTAACCAATTCAAAAATACGTCCTGAGTGTACCAATGATAATTTCTGGTCCTGAGGGCGTTCAGATCCGCCGTTTCTGACTAGAGCCTGAATAAGAGTTGAGCTGTAGAGTCCAAAGGCTCTGCCCAAATCTTGCAGACCTCAAAAATTTGACCAGCTAGTTCTGTATTGGGCGCTAAAATTAGCAGTTGCTGAGCCTTTAGGTTGGAGCTTGAGCAAGATGGGAAAGAGATAAGCTAGTGTTTTTCCTGTACCAGTTGGACTAATTCCCAATACAGTATCTCCGTTAGAAATTGGTCTCATCTTTTTCTTGGATAGCTGTGAAGGTGGTAAATCCAAGTTCTTCTAATGTATTCTTCAAACAAAGGATTAGGAAAGTGTTTGTTAATCATCATCAACCTCAAATCTAATGCCAGCATCCTGACGCATGGCAAAATAAGTTTTCTCGTGGACATTCTTAGCTGTATCGGAGCCATTTCTCATAAAGGAGTCGATTCTTGCTAGATAAAATATGGGCAAATGCTTGTGCTTCCCTCTAGCATAGGATGTTGTGCAGACTGGATTGGTAGAACAGTTTCCTCACCATCAAGGCTAAGAGCAGCGGATTTGATAGATTCAATACTGTTTAAAAGTCAAGGTTCCTTGGTCTGTATAGATCTCAGAAGGTAGATGGCTGTTGATGTTTTTCGGTGAGAATGCTAACTTGAAAGTTAGGATAGATTAAGCTTCCATGACCATTTAAGTCTATTGTGTTTTCTAATTGATGGGCCTTATAAGTATGCAGTTTTTGGAGCACCAAAAAGAGCATGTGCTGCATAGATTGGGTGAATACCTAGATCCATCAAAAGCGCCTCCAGAAAATCTTGCTGAAAAGACATTAGGCTCTTCTCCGACAAGCAAAGCTTTCATTTTAGAAGAATATTTAGCAAATGTGAAGCGCTCCCCAAATTGTTTTATCTGCTAGAAATTGACGGATAGAATCAAAGGCTACTTCATGATAGTTACGCGTGACTTCGAAAATAAAAAGCTCTGTGTCTGATAGAAGATCTATTAGTTCTTGCCATTGTTCTGGTCGTGACACAGCGGGTTTTTCAATGATAGCATCCAGCTAGAATCGTTTGCTTGGCATGTTGGAAAGTGCAAGGAATTAGGACTTGCAATATAGACAATATCAAGTGGACTATCAAGAAATTCTGCTAAATCTGTGTATAGTTTCACATCGTGATATGGCTTAGCAAATGCTTGTGCAGATGCCAAACTCCGAGAATAGACTGCCTGTAACTGATAAGAACCACTGAGCTTAGCAGCCTCTATAAACTCATGAAATCTGTCCTGTTCCGATAATACCTAATTTTAACATGCTTCCCTCCTTTAAAAAATCCTCTCTATTTTTACTGATTAGCCCTTTCATTATACTCATGATTTGGTGTAAAAATAAATAAGATTAAAAATATTGGAGCAGAAATGCAAAAACAGACCTATTATTATTGGCGTTACCGGTGGATCTGGTGGTGGGAAAACCAGCGTCTCAAGAGCGATTTTGTCCAATTTCCCAAATGAAAAGATCGCTATGATTGAGCACGATTCTTACTATAAGGATCAGTCCCATCTGACTTTTGAAGAACGGATTAAAACAAATGGGCGATCACCCGTTTGCTTTTGATACAGATTTGACGATTGAGCTGATCGAAAGAACTCTCAGCTGGCCGTCCAGTAGATATTCCAACATATGATTATACAGAGCACACTCGCAGTAATACAACTTATCGTCCAAGAGCCACAAGACGTCTTATCGTGAAGGTATTTTTGAGTCTTAGAAGATCAGCGTTTGCGTGATTTGATGGATATCAAGATTTTTGTGGACACGGATGATGATGTTCGGATTATCCGTCGTATTAAGCGTGACATGGAGGAGCGTGGTCGTAGTCTAGATAGTGTTATTGAGCAATATTTAGGTGTAGCAGCCCATGTATCATCAATTTATCGAGAAACCAACTAAGCGCTATGCTGATGTCATCATTCCTGAAGGAGCTAAACAAAGTTGCCATTGACCAATAACTACTGAGATCGATCTTAGAAGAAGCTAGAAAATTAATGAGGAGGAAGTCTAGTAATCAGCTAGACTTTATTAACACTAAAATGAAAAATATTGTAAAAGAGAATTTCATTCTTTCGATCGAAATTTTGCATGTTTACTAACTTTTGCGCAGGATGTAGATGCTTATACATTTATTGAGCGAGGAGGCACTTTGAGTTGCTGGACAGACTGGCAATGTTGTATTTTTATCTGTTGAGTTGATCGATCAGTGAAACAAAGAAATTGAGGTCAAATTAGCTACGATGCTCGCTTTTTATGTTAAGGGATTTTCTTGATGACCATTTTTCAAAAGCACTTTGAGAAATCTTGGTGGCGTTTGTCAAGCATTGCTCCTTTCGATCTTAGTTTGTACATTGGTCGGCTTTTTACCAGTGAGCGTCTCAAACCTTTATATTGTCCTCCGCTGAGTTTTGTATGGGCTTTAGTAGCGACAGCTTTTGGAGAAAGTGGATGGTATCGCCTATAATAACTCCTTTATGACTGGCAATATTAAAAACGATGGTTGCTTTTTGGGACATATGTCCGGTCCAAGCAAGATTCTTATTTACAGAAGGTTTGTATCATTGCGTTACTAGGTAGCTGTGACAGGCGCTCATTGTTTCGACTTATTTAATTCCAATTTTGGATGTTACAAACGATTTGGTTAGTTGCTTTGATTTTGAGTGTTTTTCTTATATTTAGAATGACACAATACCTACATAGAACTTAAGGTCTACTGAAAAATTTTGAGGTGATTTAAGAGGGAGAGATAATGTTTCAAAAAATGATCTGCCTCTTTATCTTTTGTTACAATAACATAATAGCCTATGTCCTTTATGCCCGAGATAAGAAAAAGCAATCAAAAAGCAATTTCGGACATCCAAAGTTTGCTATTGATCTGTAACCATACTAGGAGGAGGCATAGGAGCCTATCTAGCAGCGTGAAGCAGTTTCATCATAAAACGAAAAAATGGTATTTTAAATTAGCTTGGTTATTTGGGGGCATGATAGCATTATTCTTAGCATGGTGCAGCCTATATTAACAAATTAAAAAGGGGATATTGCAACGTCATTATCCTCTTTGTGATATAATTAAAAGAAAATAAGGAGGAATGATGATGACAGAGATTACGGATATGGATAAGGCGTCAAAAATAGATTCCGCACATACAAATACAGGGAAAAATAGTAGGAGACCCTTTTTGTTTGCCAGTGGAGCAAATCCCGCATTATTCAAAAACAGGTGAAATTGTTTGAGCAATGGTCGAAGAGCAGATTAAACAGGTGCTTTCTAACATCAGTGCTTTTTAGAAGAAGCTGGGACTAACTCTGATCATGTTGTTAAAGCACCTGTTCCTTTAGCAATGAGGGGATTTTTGCTGCTTTAGTGAGTTTTGATCAACCCTTTTTCTCCAGTTATTTCCTAATCGATTTACTCGTAGAGGTTGCTCACTTACCGAAGAATGTCAAGATTGAAATCGAAGTTGTTGTGACCCACTCGATAAATCATCTAGTAGAAGGAGGGGACGATGCTAGAAAAACAAATTCATCTGGTGATTGTCACAGGTGCAGTGGTGCTGGAAAAACAGTTGCCATTCAATCTTTTGAGGATTTGGGATATTTTGATGATCGATAATATCCCGCCAACTTGGTACCAAAAATTTCTGAAGCATTAGAAACGGCAAAAAGATATTAGATAAACTTGCTTTGAGTCGTAGATATGCGTAGCCGTTCCTGCAGAGAGTCAAAATGTTTTGGATCAGGTGAAAATAGTGAAGAAATTGATTTTAAGATTCTCTTTTGGATGCAGCAGATAAAAGAATTGGTAGCGCGCTACAAAGAGACTCGCAGAAGCCATCCTTTGGCAGCAGATGGTCGCATTTTAGATGGTGATAAGCTAGGCGTGAGTTGCTTGCGCCACTAAAAATCTAAGCCAAAAATGTTGTAGATACAACAGAATTAACACCACGGGAACTTCGCAAGACGATCTCAGATCACATTTTCCGATCAGCATGACCAGCAATCATTTCGGAATTGAAGTGATGAGTTTTGCTAAAATATGGCTTTGCCACTGATGTCGATCTTGTTTTTGATGTACGATTTTTACCAAATCCATATTATCAAGTAGAACTGAGAAATCAAACTGGACCTGATCAGCCTGTGTTTGACTATGTCCTGAATCATCCTGAATCAGAAGAAATTTTATCAACACTTACTAGGCTGATTGAGCCCATATTACCAGGTTACCAAAAAGGAAGGTAAATCTGTTTTAACGATCGCAGGTTGTACAGGTGTCAGCATCAGCGTTGCTTTTGCCAAAACGTTTGTCAGATGATTTATCCAAGAATTGGTTGGTTAATAATAGTCACCGTGATAAAGATCGTGCAGAAAGGAGACGGTAACCGTTCATGAGAGTCTAAAACATAGTTGTTATCGGTGGGTGGAACAGGAATTTCTGTCATTTTTGGATAGTTTACGCAAAAAGATGTTGATATTTCAGCAATCGTAACGGTTGCTGATGATGGAGGTAGTTCAGGTGGATTGCGATATGCAACTAACACCTCCCAAGAGCATCTTCGAAATGTCCTTGTTGCCTTTTATCTGATATGCCAAAGTTTTATGAACGAGTTTTTCAGTGATCGTTTTGCAGACGAAGATGGTCCCTACAGGTCATCCTCTGGGGAATCTCTATTATTGCAGGAATTTCAGAAATGCAGGGTTCGACCTACAACGCCATGTACATTTCTGACAAAATTTCTTTCCATGCAACTGGAAAAATTTTATCCATCTAGCGTATCGTCCATTGACACTCCATGCTGTTTTTACAGATGGTGCTGAGGTGATCGGTGAGAGTCACATTGCAGGTGTGCAAGGGAATGATTGACCATGTTTAGTGTCACGAATACCCATATGACGATCAGAAACCTCAAGCTAGCCGTCAGTTGTTCAGACAATCTTGGATAGCGACATGGTGGTATTGGGTCCTGGATCTTTGTTTACCTCTATTTTACCAAACCTGTTGATTGAGGAATTGGCAGGCCTCTTCTGAGGACAGAAGCGCAAATTGCTTTCACGTCTGCAATATCATGACTCAAAGGGGAGAAACAGAGCATTTTACTGATGCTAATCACGTGGAAGTTTTACACCGCCATCTAGGGAGAAGTTTTATCGATACGGTACTCGTTAATGCTGAAAATGTTCCTCAAGAATATATGAATAGTAATCAATTTGACGAATATTTAGTACAGGTTGAACATGACTTTAAAGGTCTTCGCACAAGTTCCACGAGTTATTTCTTCGAATTTTCTACGTTTTGGAAAATGGCGGAGCTTTCCATGACGGTAAATCTAGTAGTTGATGAATTGATGAAAACATACAGGTACGAAAATGAGCTTCAGCAGTAAAAAGTAAAAGAGAACTGCTAGACTCGATATAAAGAGCAAGAACAGACTAGCCAATAATGAAAATGTCTCTGGGAATCTAGGATTTCTGCTCAAGCGATTAACTTGTCCATCACTACCGAGAGAATGCCAAGATTGCCCGTCATATTTTACGAGTTATTGCTAACTTTATGAGGTCCAGTCTGACATCCGCCACCACCAGAAGACTAATTCTACGAAAAACCGTGTATATGCTGTTTTTAGATGAGAAGGTAGAAAATATTTTGTCTGACTTGCATTTGGCAGACTCATGAATTCAAGAAGTGATCGATGATGCGATTCTGGCAGATGATGAAGCAGGAAGAGAATACCTACGTGGTGCTTTTTATCGCATGGCGGTATGCGCGATCCTGAATCTGGGAAACATCAGCTTGAAATTGTGTCAGCCCTATTTGGATCATGCTCAAGGTTTAGCCAGTTTATTGCAACGATTCTTACTAGATGCAAAGTCATAGAGCGCAAAAGGCTCAGTGACCCACTCTCAAAGGGCTGAGGATATCATGGACTTTTTGATTGTGATTGCGCCATGGGAGCTAAGTGACGGATTTTGAAGCTGTAAAAATTTTTACGAGAGACTCGAAATGACCTCAATCGAGCAAATAATGCGGAGACAGCTAATATAGCTCAGCACGGTGACTAGCATGAAAGAAGACCATCATATCAACATTGGGAAAAATTATGGAAACGATTGGTTTTAGAGAATTTACCTGTTGATTTGCAAGAAGCAGCCCACCTCGTATCAAACACATCCTGATTATTCAATTCAGCAGTTGGCAGATAATCTTAGTAATCCCTTGACTAAGAGCGGTGTGAATCATCGTCTGCGCAAGATCAATAAAATTGCTGATGATTTATAATGGATTGGAAACGACTTTTCTGATTTCTTAGTAATCATTTGACCATTTGTTATGATTCCGTATAGCAATGTCACCTTTTGTTACAAAATGTACTAAGGAATTAGGGTACAATAAACGTATTATGATAAAAACAGGCAGGATTTATCTATTCTCCTGTAACTGAAAAAGAAATGAAATGATAATAAAACGTAGTGTATTAGCTCTTTTACTTTAGTGATTGGTTTAATCATTTTTCTAGTACCAGCATCCATTCAACCTTCGGAAAAATTAAAAATGTAGAAGCAACTACAAGCCTAGCTAGTATGGTCGAGTCAGGTTTGCAAAAACGCTGCCTTAGGAAACAATGGTCTTAATACAGAGCTTACTGATTGATACTAAACAGTTTAATCAGCTTTTAAAGTCTTTCGTGTCCGAAAATCAGAACCAAACGATGCTAGAAAGTGCCTATAGTTTAGAAGGGATAAACTGAGACTTCAGTTGCCTGTTACTATTTTTAGGTATAGGTAGTAAGTTAGATTTACGTTTTTATATTGCTTATGATAATAATACGCTACGCTTTGATATTGCTAGTGCTCGTTTAGGAAATCTCCCAGTGCCAAAAATCAATTGAGCATCTATGTTACAGGAAAACTCAAGACGACAATCAAGCAATCTAGCAGTAGAGCAACAGACTATTTTTAGTTGCTTTGCCCGAATCCCAATTTAAAAATTACAGGACCTCACTGTGCAGAATAATACTGCAAAAAGTTAAAACTCACGATGAGGTCACAGGTCTTTTTAGGTCAATAATCAGCTTACCAACAAGAAGAAAGTATGCCTATCTTTCTTGCATGATACAGAGAGAGTGGACAGAAATCGGTAATTCGTTAGAATTCGATTTCGTCGTCCCACTCTCCGCACAGTTGAGTAGGGCTGTAAAAGCTGATGAAATCGAGCGTAGTAGAGCCCACTCAACCACTGCGTCATGCCTCGACAATCCAAAGACAATTGAGAGGCTAGGACTTTGTCCCAGCCCTTTGTTGATAACATAATCATATTACTTATCACATTAAAAAGAGGATAAAAAGCTATAGTCGATTGTTTCTAAGAAATTGTGGTTAAAAAGAATGGCCAAGTAAAGAAAAACACTCTTTTGAGCGCCAAATGATTCGTGTAAATACTAACTCCTTTTTGCAATTTGTGATATAATAAACAAGAATGGATTAGAATCAGAAAATATTACATCATATGAGCAAGAAATGTTATATGAATTTTGTGCTGAAAAATGTGACCTTGCTTTGAAAAGGCTATGCAGGCAGGTGCTCAGTCGCATTGAATTGTGTGGATAATTTGACAGCTTGGCGGAACGTGACACCCAGCTATGGAGTTATCTCGAGCCGCGGTTGAACTGGCAAAGTCCTATGACACAACTGTTATGACCATGATTAGACCACGAGGCGGGAGACTTCGTGTATAGCGATCTTGAAGTATCGATTATGCTGGAAGATATAAAAAGCTCGTGAAGCAGGAAGTCAAGGTCTTGTCTACGGTTTGTTGACTCAAGGAAAAATGAGCTAGACAAAGGAAACCTAGAACGTTTGTTAGCTGCTTCAAAAGGATTAGAAGTAGTCTTTCACATGGCTTTTGATGCAATCCCGAAAGATAAAACAATTTGCAGCATTAGATTGGTTGGCTGAGCATGGTGTTGACGGATTTTGACGCATGGAGGATCTGCATCTGAGACGATCTCAAGAGCATTTTTGAATGGTTGAAGGAACTAGTGGACTACGCAGGCTGATCGAACTCGAAATCTTACCAGGTGGCGGAATTGACAACAGAAAATCGCAAATGAAATTGTAGAAAAGCTAGGTGTAAATCAGCTTCATGGTACAAAAAGTTGTTTTTAGGAGGACAGGAGAGGGCAAGTGCTCCTTTCCTTTTTATAGGGATGTTTTGAATTATTTGAAAAATATAAAGCAAATACAGAGAAGTTAGTAAAATATGGTTTTTCCAAAGAGGAAAGCTCTATATGTTCTTTCACGACAGATTCTATCTGGAGAATTTCGGATGGATATCAGTGTACAGCAATCACAACTTGACTTTCATCTATATACGATCTTTGAAACAGGAGACGAATATAGGCAGAGTACATATGGAAAGTATGACAGAGATTTTTCGTAGGAATGGTCCGTGAAGCTTGCCTGGAAATTTTATTGAATATTCGGCGTCATTGTTTTTGACGAAGTTGGCTTTCTATACGAGCAGAGCCAACGTCTGGTGACATATGTGGCGGATACCTATAAAGGAAGTTTGGAGTATCTATGGGCAAAGCATTCTAGAAAAAGCTCTACGCAGGCTGCTGCTTTTCGATTATGATTTGTGGTAAGAAATGGTATGGAGCATTTATGACGACGGATTGGTCGAAATTTGATAGTAAACGCGAAGGAAAGATAGAAGTTCTATGTAAAGAGCAATGATGTGCCTAAATTGACTCCAACAAAAGGGATCACCCCTGCTTTTTCATATGAATAAAAATATTGGCTAAGTTTACCTTTGGATGATAATTTGACAGATCAAGAGCTATTTTCTCTTTGATACGAGTTTTCAGTTGACAAAGAAAAATAAATGATTGAGAGTGATTTTTCAGTCTTTTTCTCTGTTAAAACATGACGAAATAGGTATAATGTTAATATTTGAATTTGGAAAGAAGAAAAGTTTTATGAGGTTATTAAGACAGCTACTCTGGTTTTTAAATTAGAAAAATGGCCCTATATCATTGGTATAGTGGCTTTATCTTTGGTCAGCCTGTTAAATTTACTACCCACGTATAATTGGACAAGTCATCGATCGGATTTCGCGTAGCCAAAAATTAAGCAATTCAGAGTTAGCATACCAGCTTTTAATTTTTAGTCTTATCAGCTTTTGCTATGTATGCTCTACGCTTTGTTTGGCGCAAATATATCTTGGGGACAGCCCATCGTTTAGGAAGTATATTGCGTTATCGCTTGTTTGAGCATTTTCACCTGCATGTCACCTTCTTTACCAGACTTATCGAACGGGCGATCTGATGGCTCACGCAACAAATGATATTAATGCGGTTGTAGGTGTGGCTGGTGGTGGTGCATGTCAGCAGTTGATGCCTCTATTACAGCTTTTGTAAACCATGGTGACCATGTTTTTATCCTAGACTGGCGTCTGACTTTTAGATTGCTATTGTGCGCTCTACCGTTTATGGCTTTGGGGAACGAGTCCGATCGGTCAAAAATCATGAAAGCTTCAAGAATGCGCAAGAAGCTTTTTCTGACTTAAATAATAAAGTACAGGAAAGCGTATCAGGAATTAAAGTCACAAAAATCTTTTGGCTATCAAGATGCTAGAAACAGATTCTTTTCGGGCAATCAATCAGGATGTATTTGAAAAATCTTATTGCTGCTAAATATAATGCTCTTTTTGACCCTGATGGTTCTAATTTTTGTTGGTCTATCATACCTTTTAACCTTGATTTTTGGTGGTATTTTTATTAGTCAAGGGGCGAGTTTACAGTAGGGGAGTTGGTGACTTTCATTACCTATTTGGATATGTTGGTGGCCTCTTCAAGCTAGTGGGTTACCTCTCTAATATTAGTCAGCGTGGTGCTGTCTCGTACGACCGTATTGAAAAACTTTTGTCACATGATGTGGAAGAATCTGAGCATGCACTTCCCTAAAATAGAGAACGGTCGTTTTAGATTATGCCATTGAATACTTTTCCCATACAGAAATACCAACTTTAAGCAATATTTACTTCCTTTGAGAAAGGACAGACCCTGGAGTTGTTGGGAGTGACGGGTTCGGGAAAAACCACCTTGTTACGTCTTTTGTTACGAGAGCAGGATATTCAAAAAGGTGCGATTTTCTCTAAATTCTCAGAATATCAAACATTATCGGCTTAAAAGATCTACGTAGCTTGATTGGATATGTTCCACAAGACCAGATGCTATTTGCGATGTCTATTCGAGATAATATCCGCTTTGGAAATCCAGGGTTATCTGACGAAGCGGTGGTGGCTGTTACCAAGTTGTGTGGTATTTATGAAGATATTATGCGAATGCCTGATGGCTTTGATACCTTTGATTGGAGAGCGTGGCTTGTCTCTATCTGGTGGACAAAAAACAGCGCTTAGCTATGTGCCGCGCCCTGGTCTTGAACTTGATATTTGATTTTGGATGACTCTCTGTCAGCGGTTGATGCTAAGACTGAGATCTTATCTTAGAAAAACCTTAAGCAAGAAAGATTTTGGAAAAACTACAATAATCACTGCGCATCGTTTGTCTGCTGTTGTACATGCCGATTTAATTTTTGGTATTAGAAAATGGCCGTATTAAAGAGCAAGGAACACATCAGGAACTCTTGGCTCAGAATGGATGGTATGCAACTCACATACCAAAATCAACAGTTAGCTGAACGTTTAGAGGAGGAGATTTGAGATGAAGAAACAATCAATTTTTAATCGCCTGCTTTCTTATATGATGCGCTATAAATGGATAACGTTATTGGCTTTTGTTTTTGTGTTTCTAACGACTTTAGTTACGACAGCTTTGCTCACTTTTTAGCTAGAAGTTATATTGACCGATTTATTAGTACTGGTCACGTTGTAGCTGGCTTTTTATCTGCTCGTGATTTATTATGCCTTATGTTGCGCGTCGTTATTGACATTTTTAGTCAATATTCCTTTGCAAAAAGTAGCACATAGTGTTGTTCGTGATTTACGTCAAGAAGCGTTTGCTAATATTCAAAAATTGAGAATGGCCTATTTTGATCAAAACACCAGCTGGTGCAATCGTTTCTCGTTTGACCAACGACACACACAAGCTGTAGCAGATATGTTTAGTAGCATTTTTCTCTAGTTTTTAAGTTCGATATTTATTTTTGGTTGTGACTGCAGTAACCATGTTTACTTTGAACTGGCAATTGGCTGTCTTCATTCTCATGTTTTTGCCTATTATGCTGGGAACAATCATGCTTTTATCAAAGATTGTCGACTAGTTTACTTAAGCAAGTTAGAAGTAGGCTGAGTGATTTGAACGTCAAATTGTCTGAGTCGATTGAAGGTATGCGTATTATCCAGGCATTTAGTCAAGAAGAGAGATTGACGACAGAATTTGAAGAAATTAATCAGCAACATCTCGAGTATACGAAACGTTATTTAGATGTTACAGTCTTCTTGCGTCCAGCGATGTCTCTTTTAAAAATTCTGGCTTATGGAGTTATCTTGTCCTTTTTCGGCTTGACTTGGCAGGTTGCTGGAATTACAGCTGGGGTCATGTATGCTTTTTATTCAGTATACTAATCAGCTTTTTAATCCCTTTGATTGAGGTCATGCAAAAATTACTCTGTTCTTCAAAACCCTATGATAGCAGAGCGAGTATTTGCAGTTATTGACCAGACAGATTATGAGCCTGAGCAGAGAGAACACGCATTACAAATTAAAAAGGAATGATTGAATTTAAACTATGTCAGCTTTTTCCTATGATGGGAAAAAGAGAGATCTTAAAAAGATATTTCTTTCAGGTCAACCAAGGAGAAACAATTGCCTTTGTTGGAGCGACAGGATCCGGAAAATCTCTATCATTAATCTATTTTTGAGATTTTTATGAGTTTGATAGAGGGCAAGTGCTGATTGATGGTCATGATATTAAAGATTATAGTCAGCAGAGTTACGTCGCAATATTGGTCTAGTGTTGCAAGAGCCTTTCTTGTACCACGGGACGATTGCTTTCTAATATTCAGATGTATCAAGATGATTTGACACGCAATGATATAGAAGAAGCAGCTAGATTTGTGGATGCCCATGACTTTATTTGTCAGCTTCCACTAGGTTATGATGCGCAGTAACAGAGAGAGGAGCATCCTTTTCTAGTGGACAACGTCAGCTCATTTCTTTTGCTAGAAACAGTAGCAACTAAGCCTAAAAATTTTAATCATGGATGAGGCTACTGCTAATATTGACTCCGAAACAGAAGAGTTAATCCAAGCATCCCTGGAGAAAAAATGCGTCAAGGCCGGACAACTCATTGCGATTGCTCATCGTTTGTCAACCATTCAAGATGCAGATTGTATTTATGTTTTGGAGAAGGGACGAATCATCGAATCTGGAAGTCATGATGAGTTACTAGCTCAAAATGGAGTCTATATGTATCAACTACAAGTTGGTATGATGGAAAAAGCTTAGGAAGATATGGTTCCTAAGCTTTTTTAAAAATAATCTTTAATTTCTCGATATTTGATTCTAAATCTTCAGTACTTGATTTTGGTATACTGGTAAGGACAAGTGTTTATGTATGCAGATTCAAAAAGTCCAAAAGGAGTTTGCTGTGTTTAAGGGAACCAATAGATTTGGATTTTGTATATCAAATAAAACTCCATCTGCTGTCAGTTGGTATTGAAAAATCAAGCTCAGCTTTTAACAAGATTGGGCTTTTTCTTTTTCTTGCTCTTTAAGGCGCAGTAGTGAAAAGTTTGTTTTTCTGAAACATCTGATTGTCGATATAGAGGGAAAGTGCTTTTTGCATGATGAGATTACTATCATAATCGAGTATATTTTTTATAATCAATAAAACTTTCTCTTTGATGCTTGAGGGCACAGCAGAGCTATGCATCCGAGAGCAGAAAAGAGACTAGTGGAAAAAGGCTCTGATATAAATGACCGAGTCTGTATCGTCCAGATAATGAAAACTTAATTCCTCGCTTACTATCCAAGTCAGCTAGATAGTCATCTTCAATGATAAAGACATGGTATAATCTTGCAAGACGTAGTATTTCTTCTTTTTCTATGCGGCTGTAAGTATGCCCCAGTGGATAATGAAAGCGAGGAATGGTATAGAAAAATTTGATGTCCCCAGACTTGAAGAGTTGCTCTAATTCTTGCAAGTTGGATACCTTGAGGATTTCTCGTGATAGTTTTTATATAGGAAATTCTGTATCGTACCAAGTCATTCATACTGGTGATATGTTGGTTGTTCGATCAAAAATTGTTTTTATGATTGGGAAAGTCTATTTGAGACAGGATGTAGAGTGCTTGTTGGGTACCAGATGTCAGGACAATATCTTCCAAGGCTGGGTATATGGCTGAATCCAATAGAAGTTTTTGACAGACTGTCTTAGCTCAGGAAGTCCTTCTTGTTGTGAATAGTAGTTGAACAGATAGTTTTCTCTTCCAATTAGAGTGTCGTTGACACAAAGTCGAAAATCTTCTATAAAGCTTGTGACGATCATCTGTTAAAGGAAGTTCTAAATCATCTGTTATCAGTCTTAGCCTGCTCTAATACATAATAGCCACTTTTAGAACAGCATAAACATACTTTTGATAGCGTAATTCTAATAAGGCTTTTTGAACAGTATCTTTATTACATTGATAACTTTGAGCGAGCTTTGTGAACAGAAGGATTTATCCTTTTGAGCTCTCCTAGTTCGATTTGTCTTGTTATATGATTGATAATTTGTTGATATTTTGTCTGTTTCATTTTAACTGTCCCTCGTACAGATTCTTGTTTTATGTATTGTAACTTATTTTCTCACGTAATTTACAATAGTAAGCATAAGATTGACATGCAAAAGAAGGGAAAAAGGATGCAAAAACCACAGCGAATCATATTGGCTAGTGATATTTCTGGTTTAGGAAAGGTCGCTGTGACGGCTGCTTTTACCATTATTTGCTATTTGTCAGTTAGAAGTAGCAGTCACTGGGACCGTTTTACTTTCCTCACATACTGGTGGCTTTTTCTGATGTCTTTATTGAGGATTATACCTCTGGTATGCAGGCTTTTTAAAGCAATGGCAGAGTTTTGAATGTTCAGTTTTCTGGCTTAGTGACTGGGTATCTCAAGTCAAGTCAGCAAATTGCTTCTTTAATAAAGTTTAAAGAGAAAAGAGGAGATAGCACTGCTGTCGATTCCCATTATGGGAGATAACGGTAAGCCACAAGGGTTTTGATACATCTGATGTTGACAGCATGCGTTCTCTGTCAGAAAGCTGATTTGATTTTTACCTAATCTGACAGAAGCCTGTTTGCTAGCAGAAGTACCTTTATGAGGATAAAGCATTGACGGAGGAATTCCTACAAACCCGTGCTCAACGTCTAGCAACTGTAGTAGGAACAAGACGGATCGTATCCCGACAGGATTGCCACCGAGCGACGATCAAATTGGCGCTGCTCTATTTTTAACAAAGAAGAAGGTTTTCAACTTTAGTGGAAAAAGATTTCCACGACAGTTCTTTGGGACGGGAGATATGCTGACTGCTTTTACTTATCGTCAGCCTGTTTACAAGGATTGATCTAAAAAGTGATACCGATGTTCATGAGCTTTATCGAAAAATGCCTTGAAACGACGTTGAGAAGTCAGGAAGATATTCGATATGGTGTCTTCTATCAGCCACACTTAGGAGATTTATTTACAGAATTTAATCAATTATTGAGGTTTCTAATGAAAATGATACATTTACTATTCGTGAATTACTTGAGATGAGTTTATTCTCTGCTCTAATTGTGTACTGAGTATTCAGTTCTTTAGAATCCAGATTGGACCACAATTTATCCATTTTGGTAATGCTCTTGTTGTAGTTGCTTGCTTACTTTATGGAACAAGGAAAGGTGCCTTAATTGCGACAATTGGCTTGGGTGTCTTTGATTTCTTAAATGGCTATTCTTCAGTAGTATGGATTACAATCTAGAATCTCTTTGTTGTAGTTCTAATGATTCATTTGGTTTATGAGAAGTTGCTGAAAAGAAATGATAAAACAAACAACCTCGATGATAGTTGCTTGTAGTAGCCAGACTGTATATTGTTTTAAATCTCATTTAAGTATACCTTGATTGAATGGCTGGAAATGTTACTATGAATGCAGCACTTTCTTTAGCATTAAGTAAGATTATAGGAACTTTTTGGTTCTAGTCTTGCGACCATCATTGCTGTTCCAACTTTATCCTCTTTTTAAGAAGGTAACAGTAAACCTAGAAAATAAACAAAAACGCAGAATACTCCAAATAGTTTCTGCGTTTTTATATCATATCAAACATTTACTCGATTTCATACCCATGAGTAACCCGCCTTCTTCAGCATAGAAGCTACATAGGCTGGATGTGGGAATGATTGTAATGGATGCTTTAGGATATTTTTCTTTGACAAGTTCGGAAAAATTGCTGACAAAATTTCGTGTTGTTGCGATGAGCGATGATGATTTCACCACCAGCATATCCTGCTTTTAGTAATTCTTCAAAGGCAGCTGTTAAAGATTTTTAGTCCACGTGCTTTTTGCAAGAGTTCTAAGGTGCCTCTGTGAGCTAGCTTCTCCTACCATACGAATATTGAGAAGACGGACGACTCGTTCCAAGAAGCTTGCTCAAGCGTCCATTTTTACTAGGTTATCTACTTTAGATAGAACAAAGAGCAATTTGGTTTTCTCTTGATAGTCAGTAATAGCTTGGCTACTTCTTCGAAGTGATAAACCTTGCCCAATAAGATGATTTAGCTTGTGAACGATAAGATCAATTTCACCACCGGCAGACAAACTATCAATGACATGAATGTTAGCATGGATGTTCTTCGATAAAGTAGCTAGTTACACCATTATGTTACAACAGAGAGTGTACCTAGTTATTGTCACGACAAAAGATATTATCCGCACCAGCAAAAGATTTTAAACAATCATCTGGACTAGGACATGCAGATTTTGATGCGGTAGAAGTCGCATGCACATTTTTCCATCATTTCGTCAATATCTAACTCAGCATCGTCAGTAAAAATTTCATTTCCTACTTGGATGGTCAAGGGTACGCGTTCGAAAATTTGTTGTGACTGCTAAGTCTTTTATTTTTGAAAATCACAGCCTAGAGTCACCTCACAATTTTCCAAGTCATTCTTAAGTCCTCTTATTTCTAAAAATTACACATTGACAAAGATAGTGTGTGTCTACAATTATATCATGAAAGTTCTTTCCCAGAAAGTTATTATCATCTGGTGAGACAAGAAAGAAGAAAATGTTATGTCTGAACGAAAAATGTCGTCAAGATTCTTGAAAAATCTGACAATTTCAAATCAAGAGTCCAATCGTCTCACTAGAGAGCGCTTTGAGATTCCTTGATGCAATTACTTGAGAAAAGAATTAGCCAAGATTACTATTTCAGAGTTAGTTCATCGTGCTGGCGTTTCAAGAGCTGCTTTTATCGAAATTATAGCTCTAAAGAGCAAATGTTAGAGGAAATTTTTGCAAAACTGTTCAAAAATTATGGATGTTTAGGACAATTTAATTTAAGAACAGAACTGTATCAAGTCTGGATAATCCTTTTCAAAGAGGCTAAAAAGGAAGCGCTGATTAATTAGCTTGGCGGTGGACTACAATCTTGAAAAATACTTAACTCAAGCAGTGTTTAATTTTTTAGAAAAACGTCAACAATCAAGGAGAGAGGCATCTCTCTACATCCATTCTTTTTGGAGTTCAGCCTTGCATCTGTTCTTTCGAAGTGATTATGATGGAATGCAGGTGCCTGCTGAAAAGATTGCTCTCTGGGCTTACCACCGATGATTCAAGGAAAAAGTAAAGAAAAGAGAAAAATAATGGAAACAAAACGACTAGCATGGGATGAATATTTTGCTGCTCAGGCGCTTTTTGATTGCGAACCGTTCTACATGTAAACGAGCGAGAGTAGGAGCTGTGTTGGTTCAAGGGAACAAGGTCATTTTCACGGGTTATAATGGTTCTGTATCTGGAACAGAACACTGCATAGACCATGATTGTTCGAGTTATTGATGGTCATTGTGTACGAACCTTGCATGCTGAGTAAATGCTATTTTGCAAGGAGCTGAGAGAGGATTCCAAAAGGATTTTACAGCCTATGTAACGCATTTTCCTTGTCTGAATTGTACCAAGCAACTTTTCAAGTCGGCTGCAAGCGCGTGGTATATATCAATGAGTACCGTATGGATGATTATGCTCGCTATCTTTATAAGGAAAAAGAGGTCGAGCTGGTTCATTTACCAATTGAGAGAGTGAAAGCTGCTATTGTTGAAACTGATTTAATTTAAAATAAATCTTCTATTGCTATAGTCACAGACTATAGCTTTTTCTATCATAATCGTAATTATTGAATAGGATATAATGGAGGCGTTATAGTCCTGATAAGATGGTAGGAAACTTCTATCAATACTTTGAAACTGAAAAACAATGACGGCTCCAAAGTCATCTGTCATTCTACGGATGCCACAACGCAGTGGTCACGAGGTATACTACTTGTAGTAGAACTCAGGAATCGTTTTAGTTCTAGAAAGTAGTAACTCTAGACAACAGAAACAATCTATCAGTACTTTGTAACTCTATAACAATATAAGGGGACATTTCATGCCAGAACGTAAACTTTTCACGTCTGAGTCTGTGTCGGAGGGACATCCAGATAAGATTGCAGACCAAATTTGATGCTATTTTGGATGCTGTCCTGAGTCAGGATCCGATGCCTATGTGGTTGCTGAAACAGCCGTTTATACGGGCTCAGTCTATGTTTTTCAGAAATTTCAACCACAGCTTATGTAGACATTAATCGTGTGGTTCGTGATACCATTGCAGAGATTGGTTACACCAATACAGAGTATGGATTTTCAGCAGAGACGGTCGGTGCATCCGTCTTGGGGAGCAGTCGCCAGACATCGCCTCAGGCGTCACGAAGCTTTAGAGGTTCGTGGGAATACAGACCACATCCATTGGACTAATTGGTGCTGGCGACCAAGGGCTTATGTTTGGCTTTGCAGTGGATGAAACGCCAGAGCTCATGCGCTCTTCCTATCTCTGCTCAGTCATGTTGTTCGTCGATTGGCAGAATTGCGCAAATCAGGAGAGATTGCCTATCTGCAAGTCCAGATGCGAAGTCGCAGGCGACCATTGAGCACAGATGAAAATGACAAGCCTGTGCGCGTGGATACGTAGTTATTTCGACCCAGTACGATCCAGAAGCGACCAATGAAGAGCTTCATCATGATGTGATTGAAAAGGTGATTAAAGCGTTATCCTAGCCCAATATTTGGATGAACAAACATTCTTCATCAATCCAACTACCGCTTTGTAACTGGCGGGCCTCAAGAGACTCTGATTGACTGGCCGTAAGATTATTGTGGAGCCACGGCGTTATGTGCTTCGCCGCGGTGGCGGAGCCTTCTCTGCGCGCGATGCAACCAAGGTCGCATCGTTCAGCTTTCACGCCGCTCGCTACATCGCTAAAACATCGTGGCAGCGGACCGGCTGAGACAGCGGAAGTGCAGTTAGCCTACAAGCTACTGGTGTGCGCAGCCGGTTTCCGTACGCATTGATACTTTTCTGGAAACTGGTGTCGTTGCAGAAAGCAAATTGCAGGAAGCGGTTCAAGGTCGATTGCATCTGCGTCCAGCCGGTATCATCTCAAATAAGCGGGATCTGAAACGTCCGAACACCATCGTCAGACAGCAGCTTTTATATCATGCAGGACAGACATTGACCTGCCTTTGGAAAAGAATGCATGTCTAAGCAGTGAAGTGAGGATCTAGCTTAGGGTGAGGCATTAGATGATTTCATGTTCAAAAGAAAAGGAATATAACCCTGGGAAGAGTTTTCCTTTTATCAAGCTATTTATATTCCAGAAGGATTCTTCCACTTGAAAGAAGTATTTTGCAAAAGATCCCCGATCACAAATGTATGTGAAAGATTTTATAAGTGATGGCGATTTTGCACTTGCAGAAGAAAATAGTCAGATTGTTGGAATTGTCTGGGCTGACTATGAAAGATTACGGCTTAATAACTGACTCCTTTTTATCTATATCCTGAAAGCACTGAATTTAGAGCTAAAGGATTGGGAGCAACTAATGTGATTGCACACGGACTTGCTTAAATCTGAAGGTTATCCAGGTAAGCCCTCTGTTTCCAAAGAAAACCCTGCTGCCTGTTTTATAGGAGACTTGGATTGTTGTAGTTGAAGATAGGCGAGATGATTTTAATGGTGTCCACTTAGAAAAGTGAGATTGGTGAAACTAGGAACGATTAATTTGAGTATTTTATTAGCCCTTTGAATAAGAGACAGATAGCGGCTAAAGAAATTGCTGAACGTTTGACATCTACCCGCACAGTATATCGAGATATGGATACACAAAGCTTAGCTGGAATCCCTATCTACTCTGGAACGTGGGGACATGGGTAAGGCTTTTATATACCAGATGACCAAGACGGATAGCAACTTTTTCAGAAGAAGAAAAGAAGTTTATCATCAATATGAGCCAAAACGTTGGCAAATCGTTGACATCCTAGTTTTGATAGCATTGAGCACAAGCTCGTCCTAAGAAACCACAAACAGTGGCAATCCATTTTATTTTATCTCAGTTCCTGGTCTCTCTAATACAGTCTATTTACTTGAAATGAGTGAAGCTATACAAAACTGGGAAGAAAAATTTCCTTTCTTACTATTCTAAGAAACAAGATCAAGTCAAAGGAAACAATTCTTCCTTATCGTGTCTGATTTTTAACCAAATGCTGCATGTCACGACATTGCTAGAAGTTAGATTTTCGTTTTTTCAAACTCTGCAGGATCTGAGATATACAGCTAGTGGAGAAGCTGTCAAGAGCAGAGACACCCACCTTTATCTCAAGAAAAGTTAGAGCTTTTTATTAAACTCATCCAAGGATAAAGTTGAGGCAGTAAAGAAGAAATCGAGCTAATTTTTTAAGCAGAATCTTGCAGCATCTGAAGACGAGACCACTACAGAAGAAGAAATCACTGTTGAGCAACAAGGAGTTAAAGGTACATGCTTGGGAGCATTGACACCGGCCTTTTTTCGAATTGATTTTAAGTTTTGCTCATCAAAGGTCATATCACCAAAAAAACTGCAGATAAATTAATTCATACCCCCTTCGCACCGCAATATGCGACAGACTGTAGTCATATTGCTTTTCATAATCTTAAATGGTTTCGAAAATCTCGTTGTTTGAGTGCTTTGCCCATATTATGTGGAGGTTTCGTCAAAATGGATACAAAAACATTAGCAGAAAGCTACTTAATGCAGTCAATAAAGGAGGCTAGGAAGATTTCGTAGCAGTTGTACATTTTGGATTATGGGATGTGTGAGATCGGAAACGATCCAGGACAAGGACGTGAAGTTTATCTACAAGGCGCTGGTCAATTCTATGCCTTTAAAGCCAGCATCTTGAAGTGAAGAAGTTGCTGGTGAGAGAGAGAAGCAACAGCTTTAAATCGCTATCGCCCGCAGTCGCTGCAAACGGAAAAGAACGAACTGTGGATGTCATGCAGAATTTTAAGAATTTGACGAATCAGACAAATTGATTGCATCCAACATTTGACTTTGATACTCATCGTTTCCAAGAGTTTATGCAAGGGAAATAATTCTCAAGTTTTATTTGAGTCAAAATCGAAACGAAATTTGTTTTATACTGTTAAAATGACATAACTTAAACATGTTCCGTGAGACATGTAAGTAGCTAGTGAGACCAGCAAAGCAGCTGTATGCTCTAATTTGCTAAACTTTTGCAGGTCGGAACATTTCATGTCCTGACCTAGCATATTCAATTTAATAACTTCAGCCTGAGGAGACTACGAGTACGAGAGAATTTTATGTCAAAATGGTGTACGAGTGAACAAAATAACTTCGGCGCTTTTAGCTGCTGCCGTGTTGCTTCTGGGACAGACGACTTAAAATGTTATGTTTCTTGCCTTTTCTATGTCCTCTATTATATCGGAGTTAGGGGATTACAGGAACCCTGAGGGATGGATTGCAACCATTACCAATCTGGGAATGTTGGTCTGCGGGTTGATTTTTGGCTTGTTAGCAGTACCGCTACCATAAGTTTAAAAGTGTTTAAGTGGACAACGTTATCACTAGCAACTGGTTTGGATTTACTTTTACAAAGATGTTCACTACCCGTATATCCATGCGCTTCTATTGCAGGTATGGGTGTTGGCAGGAGTATGGTGTAGCGATTGCCATTATGGCTGGAATTGTGCCACGAGAGAGAATGGGACGTATTTCATCACTGTGAATGGTATTACTGGACCAAATAGGATCTGTCGTCAACTCTCCTCCTTGCTGGTTGGCTAGCACCGGCTCTTGGCGAGCGAGGTCTCTTCCTTTTGGACCTGCTCCTATTGCTTTGGTAATTTGGATGGTTCTCGCTATTGATGATGACAACATCCGAGATGATGGTGTGGTGCGGAGGTGAAGAAGAAACAAGTCAACCGGATACAAATCAGCCAGCTCTCAAAACTCCAGCTTTAACAGCTCAAACATTGGCATCTTGTGGTGATGCACGACCAGTACATGATTGCTGGTTACTTTTGGCATGATGAACTGGCTTCACAACAATCATTCAAAACCAGCCTTCAAATTTCCAGTCACAGATTCATCTCTATGGTTGGTTGCAGCAATTCTAGGAATGTGTCTTAGGAATGTTGAAGCATTGGACAAATTGTGATAAATGGGACCCGTCGAATTCGTTTATACAGGTATTTCTTTAGCGTCATCCATCTGTGTTTATCTCTCTCAGTTTTGACCAAATCTCCATGCCCACTATGTTGATTGGTGGAGCTGACTATCGTTGGAGTTCTTTGTAACGGTATGTTCGCTGGATATGGCGCAAATGATGACAAGGCTTTTATCCACACCCAGATCTCGTTCCTGCAGCAAATAACGTGATTTTTCAAATGTTAGTCGTGCTGTTGGAGGTGTCTCTTCTGTAATTGTGGAAAAAGTCCTAGATATTTCTGGTGTTTCAACAGTGATGACCTTTCCTCAGCTTCTCTCTCTCAGCATTCAGTCAGCCTGCTTTGCTCTCTGGACGATTGGAAACTCTCACAGCCAAGTGTATATCAGGATTTTAGGCAGAGAGTTGCTAGCAGAGAAGCCAATAATTTTGCTATAAAAATAGATGAGACAAACAGGAAGTTTAAATACTCATTACAGTAGATATTAAAGCGATGCTGAATCCTCTTGTTTCAGTATCGCTTTTCTTTAGGGTCACTCTCCTGTTTGGTTAACAGAGAGTTGTGCGATCAGTGTGCCACAGTGTGCTACGTTTACGAGACAGCTTTTGCAGTTTCTTCGATGAAAGCAGCTTTTTCTCTTCATCAGGCTCGATGACTTTTTCTTAACCGTATAAACTGTATTCTGCTAAGGCAGCAGCAAACTGTTGCTGCCACACCTGTAAGAACACCTTTTTCCAAATCCTTTAGCCATAAGATTTCTCCTTTTCTGAGACTTTACTCATTTGTATGTTATACCACGTAATCGAAGAAATGCAAAATATCAAGGGATGAAAGCAAAGATAATTGTAATTGTGGGGCCTACTGCAGTGGAAAAACGGCTCTAAGTATTGAGGTAGCTAAGCCGCCTCAATGGTCAGATCGTCAGTGGTGACAGCCAGCAGGTCCTATCACGAGCGTGATATTGGCATACGGCTAAAGATTCTCCTGAAAGAGCAGGAAAGCGCACATCTCCATCATGCGCGGATGTGAGGAGGTTGGGGAAAGCCATCATCGGCTGCAGTGGTGACTGAGGCGGCTCAGGCTATTCGTGAGATTGCAGTGGATCGAGGCAGCTTCCATCGTTGCGTACTGGGCTCTATATCCAGAGCTTGCTCGAGGGATTGTCATCTGGGAGGTTCCGTCCCTCACGAGGAGATTCTGGCCTATCGGGCACAGCTGGATAGTTGGTCAGATGAAGCTTTGTTTGGGAAAATAGAAGAGCTGGGTATCGATTCAGCTGAATCGCGTAGAGAGCTATAGCGCTGGAATTGCTCAGTTAGGGTGGCCAACTAGAAAATAATCTTTCGAGACCTGCGAAGCCCTGCTGATTTGCGGATGACGAGCGAGAAAAACTTTATGGGCGAATCAATCAGCGGGTCGATACTAATGATAGAAGATGGTCTCTTAGAAGCAGGCTACTGCTGGCTTTTATGAACAGGCTCCGACCAGTCAAGCTAGCAAGGGTCGCTGGCTGCCAGGAACTTTTCTACTTTTGAAGGTCACGATTGAGCCTTGAAGAGGGCGGTGGACAAGCTCAAGCAGAATACCCGACGTTTCGCCAGCGCCAGCTGAGCTCGTTTCTGCAACCGGATGTCCGCAGACCTTTTTATCAGGTGTGGGAAATCCAGACTATAAAAATCAGGTCATGGAAGACATCTAGAATTTTCTGGACAAGTAGCTGGCTTGAGCAAGTCTTAGTGAGGATATGAGATGATAGAAACTGAGATATGAGTCGTGCTCCTTTCTAGCTGCGTGTGGAACTAGCGAGACACGGAGAATTTTGGACTCATCTGCATGCAGAGGAGCTTCACAAAGGTTTGAAGCTAAGACAGCAGAGCAGAGGTAGTCTGGATCTTACTGGCCAGAAGCGGGAAAAAGTATGACAGCCAAGACCTTTGTCGGCTCTGGTAAGTTAGAAGAAACTCCGACAGATGGTTGATGCCGAAGCAGATTTCAACCGTCATTGTCAATGCACTTTCGACACCTCGGCAGAATGTCAATCTAGAGAAAAGCTTGTCCAAGGTCATTGACCCGCATGCAGCTGATTTTGGATATGCCATGAGGGCTGGGAGTCATGAGGAAACTCTGGGTGCATCTGGCCCAGCTCAAGCCTACCTGCCCCGCTGGTTGGGCAGGTGTGTATGCCCAGTCTCGTCAGGCTGGTGGAATCGGCTCCCCGCGGTCCGGTGAAAGCCAGCTGGAGCTCGTCGACGCAGTCCGCACTCGAATTCATGTTATGATCGAGCGCCAGCTCAAAGGCTGTCTGGAGAAAAATCGGGCAACCGTTCGTGAAAAGCGGCTGGAGATCCGGCATTTTCAAAATTGGTCTCAATCGGATATACCAATGCTGGAAAGTCAGCTCATGCTATGAACTGCTTGACTAGCAGAGCCAGCATGGGGCGGACGAGCTTTGGTGCGACGCCAGACGCTCGACCAAGAACATCGCAACCTCGGTGGTCGGCTCAATGCTGACGGACGCGGTTGGCTCATTCAGGATTTGCCTACAGAGCTAGTATCCAGCTTTAAATCCACACTGGAAGAGAGCAAAAATGTCGATTTGCTGGTCCATGTTATTGACGCTAGTGACCCTCATCATGAGGAGCATGACAGTACTTGACGCTCGTGAAAAGAGCTGGATATGCTGGATATTCCTCGGCTGACACTCTATAAACTAACAGCGGACAAGGCGGAACGATCTGACTCCGACCTTGGACTCCTTATTCTTTGATTTCGGCTGAGGCGGACAATAGCAGAGAGCGCTATTATTGCAGCAAGTCCTACTGGAGTCGAATGAAAGAGATTTTCCTGCCTTTACCATCAAGGTAGCGCCGACCAGCCAGCCTACAAGATCTGGCGATGAGAACGTCGCGATTATGGGGGAATCAGAGAATACATAGACGATGTCGAAACCATTTCAGGCTGGATTGCGAGAAAAACAAATGGAAACTGGAAGAATTTTATGACCGATTATATTGACTTGGCCCTCAAATACGGCGGTTTTACTAGTCTGAGACGCAGGGTCGCGTAAGGCAAGTATTGGGTCGCCTGGACAGAGGAAACTATGATCAGCGTAGCTATCACACCTGCCGCCCAGCGCATTATCAATGCTTACTTTGCTGAGCTTTATCAAAAGAGAAAATCCAGAAGCTGCGACGAAAGCTTATTTTCTAGAAATTGCAGCGCTGGACTGTGGAATCGCCCAGCTTTGTGAAAGTAAACCTTTTGTCCGGCCCAATCTTTCTGGCAAGTCCCATATGGATTTTGCTGCAGAGCGTGGGGTGATCGGTGCTTCCCTGCGAAAAGCGTGAGCCCGGTAGCCAGCCGACTTGCTCTTTTGAAATCGCCCAAGTCTTTCCAGCAGTGCTTGGTCTACAGTTATTGTGCTGGGAGAATAAAAATGGCACAAAGCTGAGTCTCAAGTCGTTGTTAGTCAGGCGCTGACTGCTGACCGATTGGCGCGCAGCTGGCGGATGGCAGCCAGAGAGTTCTGGGCTGGGATAATCAAGATGGAAGTCGGTCAGCTGGCCTGCAGTCCTATTCTTCTGGCAGGAAATACTATCACTCGCAGAATCGCTCTGCACATGATTTATATCATTTAGTTAGAATAACATGCAATGGTACAATTTTTCAGGAACAGGAGCCGGTCAGCCTTCCAAAGGCTCGCAATGTATCCAGTCTTGTCCTCTAGCTTTTTGGAGGAAATCAATAGAGGTCTGGATGTTTTGATCGCGGTGAAGGTACCCAGCACTGCGATTTTGAGGCGACGAGTTAAACCGCGCAAAATTAGCAAGATTTTCACGTCACACATCTGCATGGAGATCGTATTTTTGCAGCCTGCCAGCGGCTTTCTATCTAGTCGTTCTTTTCAGGCTAATGAAGAGCAGACTGACCTAGACATATCTATGGTCCCATAGGCATTAAGAGCTTTGTTCTGTCCAGCTTACGTGCTTCTGGCTCTCGATTACCTTATCGGATTGTTTTTGCATGAGTTTGATGAAAACGGTCTGGGCAAGATTTTGAAACGGACAAACTACTGTTTATGCGGATAAGCTAGGTCGGCCACGATGATGTGTGTGGGCTATCGGGTGATGCAGAAAGATCACGGAAGGAACGCGCTGGATGCGGACAAGTTGCAGGGCGGCAGGCGTTCCCTTTGATACGCTTTTGGTAAAGCCAAGAACGGTCAGGACATCGTTCCTAGAAGATGGAACGAAAATCATCGCAGCAGACTCATATCTCAGCCCCTCGACCTGGAAAGACGATTGCCAGTTTTGGGTGATACTCGAGACTGATTCTAGTGTTCGCTTGGCGTGGCAGCAGATGTGCTGGTCCATGCAGAGCAAACCTATGGCAAGGGGACGACTTGCTCAGAAATCGCCGGGCATTCTACCAATAACCACCGCAAGCTGCAGAAGCAGCTAAAGAAGCTGGTGCTAGCGCCTTCTGCTCAATCTTCGCATATCAGTGCCCGCTTTTATCAAAAGATATTACGGTGATGCGCCAGTGATGCTGCAACGGGTCGACCGAATGTCACGTAGTCAAAGGATTTAGAAAAGTGACATACATCTCAAATGACGCGTAAAGATTTGGTGAAAAATACTATTAAGAAAAGGGAAGTAGGGCAGATATCCCGCTTCTTTTATGTTATAATATTAGAAAAGGAGAAAACATGCGTGCGATAGTGACAACAGGAGCTAGTGGCGGTCTTGCTCAAGAAATGGCGTTAAGCTCTTGCCACATGACGACGTCTTGGTGGACGGAGTAAAGGCTAAGCTAGAAAAACTATATGGACAGAGAAAATCTCGATCTGGAGCTGGATATCATGAGACAGTTCGGCTTTGGAAAGTTTTTGCTGAGAACAGATTGACAAAACAATACGTGCTGTGTTGATGTTCTAGTCACAATGCTGGTTGGTGGTATCTTTGAAGAATTGTGACAAATCTCTTCTAGCGACATAGAGGCCATGTTTGAGGTCATTACGCACTCTCTCTGATGAACCTGTCGCGCATCTTTTGGAGCTTATATGAAGCGAGCAGGTCAAGGACATATCGTCAAGTATTATCATCAGTATGGCCGGACTTATTGCTAATAGAGTCCAGTCTATACTCAGCGACCAAGTTTGCCGCCATTGGCTTTTCAAATGCTCTTCGACCAGAAGCTCTTACCATTTAGTTTATGTGACGAGATGTCAATCCTGGGCCCTATCAAAACAGCTCGAGGTGTGCCGATCCTAGTGGTGCCTATGTAAAAGCAGTCGATAAGACGTACGGAGCCCGACTTTGTAGAGCAGGGTATGAGCGCTCCTTTTGGTGAAAAAGAAGCGGGAAATCAATTTGCCAGTTCTCCTAAACGTGGCTCATAAATTGTTGCCACGCTATTTCCTAGAGTCGCTGATTACATGGCATCTAGATGTTTAATTATAAATAAAATGACGTTGAGAAACTAGTTAGAGAGAGGAAATGGGGATGGATTTACAAGCGCTACAAAATCATTTAGAAAGAGCCTTGGGGCAAGAGATTTCCAGCTATGATATTATATATTTAAACAATTAGAAAATCTTGATGGAAAGAGAAAATCCTTGATTCGAAAGGAGTTTGGGATTGCAGCTAATAGCTGATCAAGTTACGGCGGAGTATGAGCCAGGAGATATGGAAATGATGATTCATCGCAAGAGAATCCAACCTTATGAACATAGCTTCCAGAGCTTAGATGTTTGGAAATATTTCCATAGATGAGGAATTTGATGTTGTATTATATGCCATAATGTCTTGAGCTATGTTGAAGATGCAGCCATCATTTGAGGCTTTTCCTCGCCTGTTAAAAACCTGGTGGCCTCTATATCTCATTGTTAAAGCATAATCATGTGGGGCGTATTTTACATACAGTGATTTTTGAAAATGATACTTATAAAGCGCAGAGCTTGCTGTTGGGAGAAAGCTATAAAACTCATAGTATGGGACAAGCTGTTTATTATGAAATAGCAGATGTCATGATCCACTTGAGTCTTTGAAGTAGAAGCTTTTCGAGGTACGTACGTCTATGGTTTGCAACCAAATGATGAGTAAAGACGATCACTGGTTGGCGTGAAAATGCTTGCGATGGAATCCATCGTTTACGAACAATCACCTATCCAGCGATATTGCAGCTTTTCAGCACTACTGGTTGAGAGAGATAATAGAATTGCTTAACCACATACTTGCATATTGGGAGTAAGAAAGTAGATAAAGTTGCAGAGAAAAATAAAGGAGCACTTAGAACAGACTATCAGTATGCTATGCTCCAGTCTTTTTCAATACTTGGCATCTATATCATGGTTGTTCTTTTACATTGTCAGAGGCTTTTGTTCTGAAGCCATGCACTTTATTCAGAAGAGTTTGTTGGTAGGATGGCCGTTCCTTTCTTGGATTTCACAGCTTTTTACCAAAAGCAAGCAACTACAAAGAAGGATGTGCTGTGCAATATCAGTCGAGGATTTTAAAGCAGTACCTTTTTGAGCTCTGTGTACCTCCCCTCATGCCTTTAACTTATATGGTCGCTCCCCTGTCAAAATATTATGCTCCCTTAGCTATGTGCAGCTGGTTTTCTTTATGTTGGTCTTTGCTATCAGCTGTGGTATATTCTAGCTTATTTACTTGGATTATGGATTGTCTCATTTTCTATATAAAAAGTGGATGATTAAATGGATAGTGATTATCTTGTCTTTGCTTTATCTGATGAGGTGCAGTAGGGACCTACTTAGCACTTTGCTGAAACAACTGGCTACACTACATTTATACGATGATTATGCTCGTCTTTTCTTTTCAACTCGAAAATGGTTTATTCTATGCTCCTATCTTTATTCTAATGGGATATGTACTTTTATGATTATTGGCAGTCTGATTTAGTTTAGAGATAGGCCTCTATTAGAAAGCTTTGTTAGCAACGATATTATTACTCATGGCGTTGATGGATGGATTGTTTTATCAGTCAAGGAGTAGATAAAATTTCTTTTTAGTACGTGCTTCCATTTTTCTAGCTTTTCTTTTTAGTGAATGCTGTTTTCAGTGACTGAAGTTGGGAAAGAAAGTGGAATCTATACCATCTTTAAAAATCAAGTGTTCTCTATCTCTGCATCCACCTGCAGAAAGCTCCTTTTATCTACAGGAAAGCATCGATGTCTGGAAAGAGGATAAAAGGGAAAGATTGTCTTGTTATATACCTTGATTCTAACTCGGCCTGGATCAGAAGGGATCTTAATGAGTTCGTAAATCAATCGTTTAGAGAGAGACGACGCACATCGAGATAAATTAAAAGGATAGCATTTTCTGGAGAGGTGAATATGATTGAACGTCTACAACAGCAGCTGGCTTTTTACCAATGAGCTGGGAAAAACTGAAAGCCACTCATAGGACCAACAGAACCTTGGATAACTATCGTTTTGAGAATTCTGCAGAGCATAGTTGGCAGGGGGCGCTCATGGCGCTAGTTTTTCGAGAATAAATCCCTCGAAGAAGTTAATCTGAAAAGGTCATGTCTATGTTACTGATTCATGATTTGGGAGAAGATACGCTGGGGATACCTTTTGATATTTGACGACGTGGGCAAGAGTGATTCTTACGATAGAGGCTGAGTCCTGAAAATCAGTTTGGACAAGCTGCCATCGATCAGCAGGATTCCTTTGTAGGACTTTGGCAGGAATTTGAAACCGGCATTGGCGTAGAGGCTAAAATATGCTCGAGTACTGATGCTCTGGTTCCCCTACTCAATCACTTGAAGTCGCTCAGCCCCATGACAACCTCATGGCCTGAGACTAAGCTCGCAGGTCATCGCTAGAAATCCTTTATCCAAGAAATCTCAGAAAGTCTTTTGGGTATAGCTAGGAAGTTATTGATAAAAGTGTTGCTAAGGGACTTTACCTGGATGAATGAGGCTGAGGAACTTGCTCGCAGATAGAAAGTTTGAGACTGGTTGAACCAGTCTTTTCATGTTATAATATTCAGACAAGATTGAACGGAGAAAGTGTTTCACTTATCATGATTAGCTCAAAATATGACTGACAGTTTGCCACTAATTTTACAGACGAAAATTTTTAAAAAGGCTAAAAAGTTGATTAGAACCTGCCGCTGCTAGTCTCCTTTACCAAAGGGGTGTGCAGACTGAAGAAGCTTTGCAGGAATCTTTAGAGCCTAGTTTAGACCAGCTCACGATCCTTATGACCTGCATGATATGGAGCGGGCAGTGAGCTGCATTCGCGCAGCGATTGAGAATTACGAGCAAATTTTGATCTATGGCGATTATGATGCTGATGGTATGACCTCGGCATCGATTGTCAAGGAAGCCTTGGAGCAGTTGGGAGCTGAGTGTCGGGTCATCTGCCCAATCGCTTTTACGGATGGTTATGGTCCCAATAGCAGTGTTTACAAGTATTTTTATTGAAAATCAAGGAATATCGCTCATTATTACGAGTAGATAATGGAGTGGCGGGCTTCGAAGTTATCGAGCTGGCTCAGTCTCTGGGCGTAGATGTCATCAGACGATCACCACTCTATTCCAGAGGAGTTGCCAAATGCTCTATGCGATTGTCCATCCGGACATAGCGGTGCGGATTATCCTGCAAGCATCTAGCTGGCTGTGGGTGGCTTTTAAGCTAGCAACAGCTTTACTAGAAGAAGTCCAAGTCGAACTGGACTTAGTGGGCCATTGGCACCATCTGCCGAGTGCATGGTCAGTCTGATAGGAAAAATCGGATTTTGGTCAACATATGGCCCTATCCGTCCTCAAAAATACCCAGCGAGTAGGACTTCAGGAACTCTCTTCAAAATCGCAGGCATTCAAACAGATGAGCTGGACGAAGAAACGGTTGGTTTCCAGCTTGCTCCCCGACTCAATGCTTTTGGGACGGCTGGACGATCCCAATCCAGCAGTGGAGCTTTTAACAGGATTTGATGACGAAGACGCACTAGAGCATTGCGCTGGCGATCAACCAGAAAAATGACGAGCGCAAGGAAATTGTCCAGCAGATTTATGAAGAGGCGCAAACCATGCTGGACACTGAGAGACCAGTACAGGTGCTGGCCAAGGAAGGCTGGAATCCTGGTGTACTAGGAATTGTCGCTGGGCGTTTGCTAGAAGAGCTTCACCAACCAGTTATAGTTCTCAATATTGAGGATGGTATTGCTAAGGGTAGCGCCCGCAGTATTGAAGCAGTCAATATTTTTTAACGCCTTGGACAGTCATCGTGACCTTGTAGCCTTTGTGCTATGCTGGAGCAGCTGGAATGACTCTTGAAGCAGACAAGCTAGAGGAGTTGTCTGATATTTTGACGAGCTACATCTCAGACAATGATTTGGATTTGACAGGCAAAACAGCCCTGATTTAGATGAGGAAATACACCTGCCAGAACTGACTTTCGGATACACTCAAAAGTTTTTGAGAGCTGGCGCCATTTGGAATGGACAACAAAAAGCCACTTCTTTATCTTAAGGATTTTTAAAGTGGACAGTGCTCGTACTATGGGTGCTGATGACAAGCACCTCAAACTACCTCTCAAGAAGATGCTCATTTTAGTAGTTGCTTTTTGGACAAGGGAACCTCGCAACAGAGTTTGCCCCAAACCAAGAATCTAGAGCTAGCTGTCAGCCTCTCCGTCAATAAATGGAATGGACAGACTAGTCTTCAGCTCATGCTGGTAGATGTTCAGGTGGATGGTATTCAACTCTTCAATATCCGCAGCAAAAATGCAACGCTACCTGACAAGGTTCCTGTCTTGCGTTCACGGAAGAACTGCTGGATTTGACAAATAGCAGAGCCATTGTTGTTTACGATATCCCTGATGATTTACAGGATTTTAAGATTCTTCAGTCTCAGGATTTCGAAGCGATTTACTTTTAAAAATGAAATTGCGCAGCTCATACTATCTGACAGGTTGTGGCATTCGTGAGCAGTTTGCCAGACTCTACAAGACAATCTATCAGTTTCTGAGTTTGATGTTCGCTATAAACTCAAAGAATTAGCAGCCTATCTAAAAATCGATCCGATTCTCTTGGTCAAAATGATTCAGATTTTTGAAGAGCTGGGCTTTGTCAGCATTACCGAAGGCGTCATGAAGGTCAATAAAGAAGCAGAAAGAAAGAAATTGACAGCAGTCGTATTTACCAAGACCTCAAGCGCCTAGTCAAAGAACAAGAACTCATGGCTCTGGGCACTGTGCAGGAGATTTATGAATATTTAATGATAGTAGACTGAGTATCATAGAGGCAAATACATAAAAAGGAGAGACAAAAATGACTTGGACAGATGCAACAGCTATGGCTCATGGTTAGGGCAAAAAGAAGTTTCACCCTTGGAGTTAGTAGAAGATGCGATTAAAAGGATTGACATGCTCAATCCCAGTCTCAATGCTGTGGTCTACAAGCAATATGAAGAAGCAAGGGAAATAGCAAGCCAGACAAACTTTTGCAATAAGCCCTTTGCAGGTGTACCTATTTTGTTAAGGATTTAGGTCAAGAGCAGATTGGCTCTCTCTCGACGCTGGCTCTCCACTCTTTGCTAACTACCGATCTCAGCAGACAGATCATTATGTAGCTGCCTTACAGAGGTTAGGTTTTATCATTTTAGGCAGGACTAATACGCCGGAGTTTGGTTTTAAAAATATTAGTGACAGCAGTTTTCATGGTTTAGTTCGCTTACCTTGACGATCCCCACGTAATGCTGGGGTTCTAGCGGTGGGCAGCAGCTGCTGTGGCTTCTGAATGGTTCCATAGCAGCAGCAAGCGATGGAGGAGGCCTCATCCGAACTTGCAGCCAGTTTTTAATGGTCTTTATCGGGCTCAAGCTCTACTCGTGGACGGATCCCGTTGGTCCTGATCGTATAGAGGTTAACAGGAAAGCTCAATCAATTTTGCATTGACGAAGACAGTTCGTGACACTCGAAATCTTCTTTACCATCTGCAAAACTGTCAGCTTGAAGTCCTTTTCCTGCCTCTTTGAGTAAGGAAGCATAGTATGATCAAAAACATCAAAAACCTTTGAAAATTGCCTTTTTCTACCCGATCGCCAATCGGTAGTCTAGTTTCAAACGTAGCAAGCAAGCTGTCGAAAAGACAGTAGTAACATTGGCTGAATGGGGGCACAAAGTTAGTGAATTAGCTCAAGACCCTATAGATGGATGCGAAGCTATGAGTAATATTATCTCGTGGAATAGCGTGAAACGGCTGCTATGTTTGATACTATTGAAGCTAGTTTAGGGCGTACCCATGCAGCTGAAAGATATGGAGCTGATGATGGGCTATTTTTATCAGTCAGGTCAGAAAAATTTGGCCAAGGATTTCAGTAAGGCCTGCAAGACTGGGATCGCTACTCTGCCCAAATGGCTACTTTTTCATGAGACTTACGACCTTTATATAACTCCAACAACTTCAGAAGTCGCTCCTAAACAGCAGCAGTTTTACTTTCACCTACCTTGCAGGAAGTACTCAAAGCATATTGTTGACTATCCTCAACAAGAACAGCAAGACCTTATTTGGCAGATGCTGAAGAGAGTCTAGCTTGGACCCTTTACCCAACAAGCCAATTTAACTGGACAACCTGCAAATTTAGTTTACCAATCCATAAGAATGAAAGATGGCTCAATCGGTATCCAGATAACAGCTGCCAAAGGACAGAAGATTTGCTACTCTGCGTGCTCAGCTTTTTGAAGACAACAAAAAGTTTGAATAGTAAATCACAAGCATATAATTGCGTAAGCGTCTCCATTTATTATGATTAGGTGAGAAAAATTAAATTCTTGCTTTTTAATTTAAAATTCAATATGGATGGTAACGAAATGAAAAAGATTTTTCTGTTTGCTTGGCTTTGGCGAGTTAGTTCTTCTTTTGACTGCTTGCTCTAATAAACAGTCTGGCTCTGATGATAGTGCAAAAAGATTCTGGATAAGATTGAAAATCTAAAACTTTGAAAGTAGCAACATCAGGAACACTCTTCCCAGTCTTATCATGATGATGATAACAATCTGACCGGCTATGATGTAGAAATTTTTGAAAGAAGTAGGCAAAGCGATTAGGCCTTACGTTAAGTTTGAGGAAATGGGTGGGATTGGTATGTTAGCAGCACTCAAAAAGCGGCAAAAGTAGAGTGGCTATTATCTAGAAAAGGACAATAAAAATGGAGGATCAAATTCCTCTCGGACAACACCATAAGGTATTCATTTACTTCTAGTTGTTCGTAAGGAGATGACTCAGGAATTTCGTCAGCAAACGATCTTAACGAGGCGAAAACGTGCAGGAGCCGCTTCTACCAATTATAAGGAAGATCGCCAAGAAAATGGGTGCTAAGGCTATCGTGACTGCGATAATGTAACCAATGATGTCTACTGAATGATATCGTTAATAAACATACAGATGTTATCATCAACGATTACTATCTACAGAGCACGGCTCTGACAGCTTTTTCCTGATAAGCCGATTAAGATTTTTAGAAGATGTTTATTTTAATCCAACCAATGCTAGCTTTCAATCTCGTTAGAAAAATAAAAGTTCTTCAAGAAAAACTCGATGGTATCTTAGAAGATATGCGCAAAGCTGACCTGACTTTCTAAACAGTTTTTGCAGGTCAGATGTAACCAAAGAGAGGAAATATGATTTTGAAACAGTTGATATTTCTGATGTAGAATAAATATGAATTTTATAGATTAGTTGATACTAGATAATTTCTTTGGTTTTGGTATTTTCGTGCTTATACTTTAGGGATAGCCCTCATTCCCTTTCTGACAGGCTTGATGCCCAGGATTTTATCTCGAGAGCTAGGATGTCAGACACAAATATCGTATCTAGCTCCGGCTCGCTTTTATATTTCCATTATGAGGAGTTCCGATGATTGTAGTACTCTTTGTACTTACTTTGGGCTTCCGTTTTATGGATGGACACCTGTATTTTGCTCTTATGATCGCTTTTAGTCTAGTCAGTGCAGCTTATATATGCAGATCTTTCTGAGCAAGCATCTAGCTGATAGATCAGGGACAATGGGAGAGCTGCGCGAGCTTTGGGGTTGAAGGAGTGGATATCCTCAGTAAGGTTATACTCTCAGGCAATCCGAATAGCGATTCCACCTTTAGGTAATGTAATTCTAGATATGATTAAATCCACCTCGCTTATGGCTACGATCACCGTTCAAGATATTTTTCAAAATGCTAAGATTGTCGGTGGTCGAGGAGTTGGATTATATGTCAATGTATGTTTTGGTAGCCTTTATTTATTGGCTGCTCTGCTATGGATTTGAGATCATCCAATCCAGACTTGAAAAGTGACTACGATATAGTCACAAAATCTTTCCAGTTGATGGAGAGGATTTTATTACTTGTTTCTCTAAAATGATATAATAGAGAGTAAAATTTTTTATTTATAGAAAGAGACTTATGAACTTAAAAGACTATATGCAACGATCGAAAAATTATCCACAAGAAGGGATCACTTTTCATTGACATTAGCCCATTGATGGCAGATGGAAAATGCCCATGCTACGCTTATTCGTGAAATTGTAACAATATGCAACTGATATCGATATGATTGTAGGCCCAGAAGCATCGTGGTTTTATTGTAGGACGCCCTGTGGCTTTGAATTGGCATTGGCTTTGCTCCCTGTTCGTAAACCTGAAAAATTACTCACACGCGAAGTTATCTGCAGCAGATTACGAAAAGAGTACGGCCTCGATACCTCCAACGATGCATGCCGGATTCTCGATCAAACCAGGTCAACGCGTTCTCATCGTTGATGACCTTTTGGCTACAGGTGGAACTGTAAAAGCAACGATTGAAACGATCGAACGCTTGGTGGTGTTGTTGCTGGCTGTGCCTTCTTATTGAACCTGATCGATCGAAATGGTCGTGAAGGATTGGCGACTATGATTATAAAGTCTTGATGCATTATTAATACATAGTTTAAAGCTATATCTAGTTAGAGAAAAAGTATAATTTGAAAACTATATCTCCTTTCAGTATAATAACTATATTAGAAGAAGGAGATATTTTGCCACCAAGATTGATATTACCAGCTGTTGATATTTTTAAGTTCTGAAAATATCTTTGTGATGGATAAACAAAGGGCGGAACACCAGGATATTCGTCCCTTAATATTCTAGTCTTGAACCATGCCTCAAAAGATTGTCACAGAAGCACAGCTATTGAGATTACTGGCTAATACTCCTTTGCAGTTAAACATAGATGTATATGACTACGCATCAATCAAAACCACACATGCAAAGCATATGGAAACTTTTATAAGACTTTTGAAGAGGTGGAGTCACATTATTTTGATGGTTTAATCATCACTGGAGCACCTGCAGAGAATCTAGCTTTTGAAGAAGTGGACTATTGGACGAGAACTTTGCCGAGTTATCGAATGGTCTAAAAGCCATGTGTATTCGACTTTCATATATGCTAAAGGGCTCAAGCAGGACTTTATGCACGTTATGGTATTGAAAAGCCACTTGCACATAAATTATCTGGTGTCTATCCTCAGAAAAGCCCTATGGAACCTAATTTACTTTTTAGGGATTTGACAGTTTTTGCTCCACATTCCGGCCATACAGAGGTGTTGAGAAAGACATTCTCTTCATCATACGAATCTGGAGATTCTATCCAGCGGTCCAGATGTAGGCTTATCCATCTTAGTTAGTCGATTTGCGTGAAGTATACAGTTTTGGTCATTTAGAGTACTGATCATGCATACGCTATCCAAAGAATATTTTCGAGATTCTTCAAGCAGGTCTCAACCGAATCATCCCCGAGAACTACTTGCAAAACAATGATGTAAAAATCAAAACCAGGATTATGTTGGAATCTTGCAGCGCACTATAATAATTGGATCAATTATGCGGTTTACCAAGAGACGTCATTTGATTGGGAGAATCCAGAAAATGACGCCCTATTTTGCTTAGTTATATAAGAGGTGTTATGACTTATTTATCAGCTTTTTCAAAAGGGCAATATAGTATTACCTAGTGCTCTGTTGTTTCATTTTCATGAAATATCAAGTGATGATTTTCTCGTTTTAGCAGTTTTTCTATTTGCAAAATACGACCGCTACTGACGATCTTGAGCCGACTAAAATTGCAGAAAGCATTGAAAGACGGTCACTGAGACCAATCGGATTATGTCACAGCTGACTGAGCAAGGTTTTTGCTACAATATAAAACAATTGAACCGAAATGGGAAATCGAAGCTATATTTGATGCTTCTCCTGCCTTAGAGTAGATGAATTGCTAGTGTCTAAGACTAGTCAACAGGCAGAAACCGAATCATCAAAGAATGTCTTGAAAAGACTTGGTGGAGACCTTCCAGCAAGAGCTAGGCCGTCTTCTGACTCCCTTTGAGATTGAGGACTTGACTAAGACTGTCCAAGATGATAGAACCAATCCTGACTTAGTTAAAGCTGCTCTTCGTGAGGCGGTGTTTAATGGCAAGGCCAACTGAAGTATGTTCAGGCAATCTTACGAAATTAGCAAAGAAGGCATCACTATGCTTGCTCAGGTAGAAGCCAAACAGGAAGAAACGTGAAGCAGCTTAATCTCAAAATGTGACAGTGCAGATGATTTCAATGCCATGAATTTGTGGAAGGATTAATAGAAAAGATAACCAGAGCGGAAAACTTGGTTTTGTGATATTCTATGTTAGAATGTAATAAAGAGCATTTATTTTTAGAATGAAATAGTTTTAATCAAGAAGGGAAAGCATGATGTCAGAAATATCAATGTGTCAAAGGTGGTCTGCATGAGCAGCAACCAAGGAAAAATTTTCAGGTATTAATCAACCAACTGCAGGAGCGCGCTTTTGAGCAGACGCTTCCTGTTGGTAAAGAGACTTTCTTTCAGCTTTTATTCGCTTGAACTCAAATGGAGTCAAAGTGACGATTATGTTGGAGGAACTGCTGGCAGCAGGTGGTGACAGAGGCAACCTACGCATCTTTATAAGATTAACATCATGGACGGCGACCAGTTTTGGATCAGATTTTTGTGAAAATCAATCCTAATTCCAAGATTCCAGCCTTGTTGGATCAATCATTCGACAAGCCGATTCCTGTCTTTAATCAGCAAATATCCCGCTAGTATTTGGCAGAGAAGTTTGGAAAAGTTGATTCCATGAGATTTGGCGGGTCGGACTGAGGAAGTGCTTAATTGGCTCTTCTGGCAGACAGGCGCTGCGCCCTTCTTGGGTGGTGTCGGTCATTTCTTTAACCATGCTCCAGAAAAGCTAGAATATCCTATCAATCGCTTTACCATGGAAGCCAAGCGACAGCTGGATTTGTTGGATAAAGAATTGGCCAAGAAAGCTTATATTGCAGGGGATGACTATAGTATTGCTGATATTGCTATCTGGTCTTGGTATGGTCAGTTGGTGCAGGATGTAGCTCTATCCAGGCGCTGCTGAGTTCTTGGATGCTGCATCCCCAAACATCTATCTGCTTGGGCGGGAGAAAAATTGCAGCTCGTCCAGCAGTTCAACGTGGTTTAGCTGCCGAGTATCAAGAAATCAAATAAAAAGTGATGAGTAGGACACCCCCATCATCAAGTGGCGAGACAAAATCAGTTTATCAACAGGCTGAGTCTTCGCTGCTTTTTATACCCCTTAAAAATGATATACTGAGTAGAAGAATGTTTTAGAAAAGAGTGAGCAATGCAAAAAGACTATTTCCCAACGCTTGGAGCGAGTATGAGCTTTTGTGCCGGAGGGCAAAGTTGCTGGATGTTGGGAGCGATCATGCCCATCTGCCTATTTACCGATTCAGCAGGGACGGATTGAGAAGGCTCTGGCTGGTGAAGTGGTAGAGGGGCCTTTTCAGTCTGCTCAGAAAAATGTGGCAGAGCATGGGCTGACGGAGCAGATTGAGGTTCGCTTGGCCAATGGTCTGGCGGCTTTTGAAAGCAGAAGATCAGATTGACACCATCGTCATCGCTGGCATGGGCGGTCGCTTGATTTCAGAGATTTTTGGAAAATGGCAGAGCTAAGCTGGGGTCTATTTCACGCTTGATTTTGCAGCCCAATAACCGAGAGGATGAGCTCGCAGCTGGCTGGTATCTAGGGATTTCGCTTGCTGGCTGAGGATATCTCAGAAAGAGGCTGGTAAGTTTTACGAAATCATAGTGGCAGAAGCTGGCCAGCAACTTTGACAGAGCAAGAAAAAGCGTTTCGGACCTTTTCTGATGAAGCAACAGTCACCAGCTGGGCTAAGATGGCAGAAAGAACTGAAAAACTTGAAGAAAGCACTGGTTCGTATCCCAGATGAGCTAGAACGATCTGCTATGTCCCAAAAATCGAAAAAGTATCAAGGAGGTGCTCCATGTTAGCAAGTGGAAATCATCGCCGTTACGAAGCCTATTGCCCGCAAGAACTGTCCATGGAGGGCGATATATCAGGGCTGCAAATCGGAACTTTGACAAAGAAGTAGCCAAGGTTCTAGTGGCGCTGGATATTCGTGAGCAGACTGTGGCGGAAGCTATCGAGGCAAATGCTGGACTGATTATCGTTAAACATGCGCCTATCTTTCGCCCTCTTAAGGACCTAGTGGCGGATAAGGCGCAAAATCAGATGATTCTAGACCTCATCAACATGATATTGCTGTCTATGTCAGTCATACCAATATTGATGTCGTGGAGGACGGACTTAATGACTGGTTCTGCCACGTTTGGAGTTGAAGAGACAAGTTTTCTCAGTCAGATGGCCAGAACACGGCATTGGCCGTGGGGAAGATTGCCCTCAGACCTTCTGGGGACTTTGCTGCTAAGGTAAAGGGCAAGTTTTGGATCAGATAGTTTGCGTCTGGTTACTTATGAAGAAGCGCATCTCGAACGCTGATTGAGCGTGTGGCTATTTGTGGTGGCAGCGGTCAGTCCTTTTTATCCGGAGGCTATTGCCAAGGGAGCGCAAGTCTACATAACAGGTGATATTTATTATCACACTGCTCAGGAAATGCTGGACAGAAGGTCTTTTGGCGCTGGATTCTGGACACCATATCGAGTTCTTTTTACGGAAAAATTGAAAGAAAAGCTTGATGCTTGGTGGAAGAAGAGGGCTGGGAGATTGAGATTCTGGCTAGTCAGGCTTTGACCAACCTCTTTCCGACACATTTCGAGAGGGAGGACATGAAAAAGTAGCAGTGATTGGAGCTGGGATTGTCTGATCAACAGCGGCTTACTATCTGTCCAAATCCTCAGATGTAGAGTGACATCTTTGATGACGGCGAGGGCAGGCAACCAAGGCAGCAGCTGGCATCATCGGTCGCTCGTTTTCCGCGTTCGCAACAAGGCTTGGTACAGGATGGCGCGTCTGGGCGCTGATTTTTATCAAGACTTCGCTTGCGGATCACGAAAAGCGGCTGGAATCCAGACGGACGCCCTTTTATCAACAGACAGGTGTTTATCTGCTGAGGGACGAGAGCAAGTTGCAGGAACTTTATGATTTAGCTGCTAATCGTCGGGAAGAGTCGCTCGTTATTAGGGACTTGGGTCTTCTCAGCCGTCAGGCCCAGCGAGAATTTCCAGACCTTGAAAGGCTTTGAGCGACTTCTCTATGCTTGGCGGTGCCCGTGTAGAGAGGAGGCCTCTCTTGACGGAGACGCTTCTGGAAAATCAAGCTAAAGCAGAGCTGGTTGAGAAAAGGTAAAGCCTGGCAGTGAGAAAGAAGAGCAACTACCGGTGGACGGACGTGGCTTGACTGTAGCGATCGCTGTGGGGGCATTGGCTGAGAAATCACACACAGCCACTTGGCTATGAGACAGATGTTCGACCGCAAAAGCAGCCGCCATGTGATTTTTAAACTGGCTGAACAGACGGATGGCTACCCTGCGTGGTTATGGCCTGAGGGCGAGCTGGATATCCGATCATTCCTCTAGCAGGTAGAGTCGAGTGCTGGAGCCAGTCATGACGATCGAGGGCTGATTTGACAGTTGGATAAGACTGAGTATTGAATCGAGCTGCAGCGCGAAGCAGAAACTTATTTTGCCAAGGTTGGCTACTGCAGAGATTTTAGGTGAGCGCGTGGGAACACGGGCTTATCCAGCTGACTTTTTCTCCTTTCTTTGGAGCTGTGCCAGACTTACCGCATGTCTACGCGGCCAGCGGTCTAGGCTCTTCTGGTCTCGACAACTGGCCCCCTCATCGGACGCCAATCGGCCAAAGATGGCTTTAGGAGAAACGGTACACACTGGATCCTGCTGCTGACTCATCCCATCGAGCGGTATATTAAGAAGGCTTTGATATGACAGAAACTATTTTTGAATTGGGTCCACGTTTCAGTGTGAGTGACGATGAAATCCTACGCTTAATCGCCAGCACGCTAATGCTTTAAAGGCTGGATACAACCAGGCGGGAAGTGGAGTTTCCAGAATCTTTTTCGAAGCTGCAAGGCGCGAATTAAAAAGAAGAGACGGGCCGACTGTTCCTAAACTTGGAATTGAAGGGATTTCCAGGCTTTCACGCAATCCAAGCTAAAGTAAAAAGAACGGTATGTGTATTATGATTTTCTTTGTACTGCGGTTTGAAGGGGCAGATTAGAAACGATCGTGAAGGAGCCTTTATGCCGTGGAAGATTTCCGGAACTTGACCAGATAGATGTGCAGAATGACATCGTGAACGTTTGCCCTCTACTGGCGGGAAAGGATCTGTGAGCGGATCTCATTACTGGAATGAGGAAGAACACCTGTATCGGGGAAACCAAGACGATTTTTGTATGATTGATTTTTAGAGAATAAGAGGAAATCATGGACTGGTTACGATCGCAGCCAGTTCTGGTGCTGAGGCTTTTTGGCAGTGAGCTGTCATTGGTGTACTATTGTAGGCCCAGCTGTTGTGTAAGCATATCGGTAGGAGTGTTACTAGATATTATGATGGACTGCAGCGGGCGTCGTATTGATTGCAGCCTCCTTTGGTCGCTTAGCACCATCGATTGAGTATGCCAAGGCTCTTATGGTAAAGATGTCGCTGGTTACCGGCCGCGATTGGTCTTTTAGTAGGTGGTCTTGCGTCCAATCGATGCGATAGTACCTCACTTGCACTCGAGTAGGATATTTCGGAGAGCAGAGGGATTTCAGGAAAAGCCTCATTATCTAAGACAGCTTTGCTTTTCTTGGCTTTTACTATCCGCAATTTCTCCAGAAGGTTTGGCAGTTGGTTGCCTTTGAGCGCTTGGCTACCAATTCTAGTCCAGAGGCCTTTATAGGGAGCTCATTGGTCTAGCATTGGGAGTCGGTCTGGAGAAATATTCCAGAAGGGCAGCTCTATTCCTTCTGATTCGGACGGATGGTAAACTCTCGACTTGAAAGCCTTTCTACTGGGCTTCTATGTCCGCTATTGTGAGAGCCAATTCGAGGCCAGTACTTCAGGAGCTGTGTGCAGTTATGCACCATGACAGCTATATTTGCCCTATGCCTCTATCTTTTGCAGCGGGAGCTATGATGTGGTTAGGAGGAGTGTTACTACCAGATTCACAAAACAATGGTAATACAGATGTAGCAACTTTAGGACTCATGGTGGGTTTCGCCTTTGACGATGATAAGATGTCGCTTTTGGGATAACAAATTGGACCTCCTGCGCTTGGAGGCAGAAGTCTGCAGAATCTTATATAACAAAGTGACATCTCGCTTTCAAAAATGATAAAAATAAAGGAATATATAACAGAGAGGAAAACTCATATGAAAGGTATTATTCTTGCTGAATGGATCATCAGGTACTGCTACATGCCATTGACACGAGCAGCATCTACAGCGGCTGATGCCGGTTTATGACAAACCCATGATTTGTATCCACCGTCGGCTTTTGATGTTGGCAGGGATAAAAGATATCCTTATTATCTCAACTCCAATCGGACCTGTCCAAGAGTTTGAGGATTTGCTAGGTGATGGGTCTGAGTTTGGGATCAAACTTTCTTATGCAGAGCAAACCAAGTCCAGATGGATTAGCGTTTTATTATTGGTGCTGATTTTTCGGAGACTGATCGGGTAGCGCTGATCTCGGGGATAATATTTACCACGGCCCTGGTTTAAGTAAAATGCTTCAGAAGGCCGCTGCTAAAGAAAAAGGGGCTACTGTTTTGGCTACCATGTTAAGCGATCCAGAGCGCTTTGGTGTTGTGGAATTTGATGAAAATATGAATGCGATCTCTATCGAAGAAAACCGAACAGCCACGCTCTAACTATGCAGTGACTGGACTGTATTTCTACGATAATGATGTTGTCGAAATTGCCAAGAACATCAAAACCAAGTCCTCGCGGAGAATTGGAAAATCACAGATGTTAACAAGGCTATGGATCGTGGTGATTTGTCTGTTGAGCTCATGGGACGTGGTTTTGCCTGGTTGGATACAGGTACACGAAAAGTCTTTTAGAGGCTGCTCAATATATCGAAACAGTTCAGCGTATGCAGAACGTTCAGGTGGCAAATCTGGAAGAAAAATTGCTCATCGTATGGGCTATATCACTAAAAGAGCAAGTGCAATAGCTGGCGCAACCATTGAAAAAGAAATGGAATACGGCCACCATCTTTTGCGCTTGATTGGAGAAGAATAAGAAGATGACGGAACAATTTTTTGATAAGGAATTAGCAGCGCGTGAGGTTCCTGGAATCCCAGGAATGCTGGAGTTCGATATTCCTGTTCGTGGGGACAAATCGAGGCTGGTTTAAGGAGAATTTCCAAAAGGAAAAAATGCTGCCGCTAGGCTTTCCTGAAAAGTTTCTTGCAGAAGGAAAACTGCAGAATAATGTCAGCTTTTCTCTAAAAATGTTCTACGTGGCTCCTTCATGCTGAGCCATGGGACAAGTACATTTCAGTCGCTGATGACAGTACCAGGCTCATGGTAGACTTACGGGAGGGTGAAACCTTTGGTAACACTTTCACCAGACAGTTATTGATGCCAGCAAGGGTATTTTTGTTCCACGTGGCGTAGCTAACGGCTTCCAAGTACTTTCTGACACTTTTCTTATAGCTATCTGGTAAACGAGATGCTGGACTTTGAACTCAAACCGAAGTATGCCTTTGTCAACTATGCGGACCCAGCTCTAGGCATCCAGTGGGGAAAACCTGAGCAGCAGAAGTCTCTGAAGCGGACAAGAACCATCCATTACTCAAGGATGTCAAACCTCTAAGAAAAAGAAGACTTATAAGAAAAATTCTTTTTCTGATGCATTGATTGATACTGAAAGATAACCTTGCTCAGTTCTAAAATGAGCGAATCGAATATGATTGCCAAAGTGATATAAAGTATATAATGACTGTCTATCTTTCGTTACATAAAAGGCGATTATAAAAATAATTAAGGAATAAAAATGACAGAATACAAAAATTATCGTGACAGGTGGAGCTGGTTTTATCGGTTCTAACTTTGTCCTAGGTTTACAATAACTTTCAGATGTACATGTGACAGTGCTGGACAAGCTGACCCACTGGTAATCGTGCCAATATTGAAGAGATTTTAGGCGACCGTGTTGAGTTGGTTGTTGGAGATGATTGCTGATGCATCCTTGGTAGATAAGCTGGCTTCTAAGCTGACGCTATCGTTCACTATGCGCAGAAAGCCACAATGATAACTCGCTCAACGATCCGAGTCCATTTATCCACACCAACTTCATTGAACTTCACACTCTGGAAGCAGCACATCATCATGACATTCGTTTCCACCATGTGTCAACTGACGAAGTCTATGGTGACCTGCCTCTGCGTGAAGATTTGCCAGGTCATGGAGAAAGGACCAGGTAGAAATGTTGCGGCTGAAACCAAGATACAATCCAAGTTCGCCTTATTCATCAACCAAGGCTGCTTCAGACTTGATTGTCAAAAGCTTGCGCGCTCTATTTTGGTGTCAAAGCGACTATTTCTAACTGTTCAAACAACTATGGTCCTTACCAACATATCGAGAAGTTCATTCCGCGCCAGATGCACCAATATCCTGAGTGGTATCAAGCCAAAAACTCTACGGTGAAGGTAAAACGTCCGTGACTCGGATGCATCACCAATGACCATTCATCAGGCGTCTGGACAATTCTAAACCAAGGGACAAATCGGTGAGACTTACTTGATTGGTGCTGATGGTGAGAAGAATAATAAGGAAGTGCTGGAGCTGATTCTCAAAAGAAATGGGACAGCCTGCTGACGCTTATGACCATGTGATGAATCGTGCCGGCTACGACCTCCGCTATGCTATTGATGCCAGCAAGCTCCGCGATGAGCTAGGTTGGAAACCGGAATTCACCAACTTTGAAGCAGGTCTCAAAGAGACAATCAAGTGGTACACAGACAACCAAGACTGGTGGAAATCTGAAAAAGAAGCAGTCGAAGCTAATTATGCTAAGACTCAGGAAGTCATTAAATAAGCAAAACTAGGCTAAAGCCTAGTCTTATCTAGGAAATAGTAGAAAATAAGCAGAAGGTATAGTATAACAAACTATACGAATATTTAGGAGAAGAATGTACAGAAGTCTCTCAGAGTTAGTGATTATTATCCCGGCTTATAATGAAAGTGGTAATATTCAGAAAACAATCAAGATGATTGAAACTCATACACCTGAGTTTGATTATGTTATTATTAATGATTGTTCAACAGATAATACTTTAGAAATTTGTCAGGATAATTATTTCAATGTCATTGATTTTACCTATTAATCTTGGAATTGGTGGAGCGGTCCAAAACGGGTTATCTCTATGCTGTTCAAAATAATTACCAGTATGCTGTTCAAATCGATGGTGATGGTCAGCATAATCCAGAGTACATCAGAAGTATGCTCACAACGAATCAAAAGAAGATCAGTAGATATGGTGATTGGTTCGTTTTATTGAGAACCAGGATTTTCGAGTCTTCTTTATACGTAGGTTGGTATCACCTTTTTGAAAAATTTATTAAAGTATTAACTGGTAAAAATCACAGACCCGACGTCTGGTTTACGTGTTGTTAATCGCTCGGTTATCGAACGATTTTGCAAAGTATTATCCTAGTGACTATCCAGAACCAGAGACGATTGTTTCTCCCATTAGAGGCTGGATTTAAAGTGGAAGAACTCCCTGTCTTAATGAATGAACGGGAGTATGGAACCTCATCTATCACTGTCGACTAAATCTGTCTCATTACATGATAAAAGTATCAATAGCCATGTTGCTGGCTAAAATTAGTGGAGGATACAGAGAATAATATGCTTATTGTATTAATTACCATTCTTATTTTAGCAGTTTTGTTTAATATTCTTCGCTTAGTCGCTAGAAAGTGGAGATGAAAAATGTTATTTCATGGATCATTTTAGGCATTCTTGCTTTACCATTTGTTTGGTTTCCAGATATTTTAGGTTTTGTTGCGACCATACTCGGTGTAAAAAGTAGCTAGTAATCTGATGTAGCGATATGTTTGTTGCTCATTTGACTTTTACGTTGACTAGTCATATTTCAAAACAGTCCGTTCAAATTCGACAACTGGCGCGAAAAATTGCTTTAAAGGAAAAAGTGAACAAGATGAAGAATAATGTTTCGTCTAAGTGCATCTATTTTTTGGAATTTACTGGGGAATCTAATGTTGCTGGTTCCTCAGCTATTTTTATGATGATTGTTTCTAGACTTTCTTCTGCTAAGATGGCTGATACCTTTAGTTTGGCATATGGAATTGCAGGAATTTTGGTGGTGATTGGCCTGTTTCAGAGTTAGAACCTATCAGGGAACTGACTGACTTTTGTAAGCATGAGTTTACGAGTTATGCTATCGCAAGAGTTATTTCTATCGTTGTCATGCTACTTAGTCTATTTCCTTATTTACTTTTTAGTTCATTTTGATTTTTCAGATTTCATCAAAACTATGCAGTTGTGCTTTGTATGTCTTCTTTCGAATGTGTGAAGCCATATCCGATTTATTCCAAGGACTGTTTCAACAACACGAGAGATTAGACATTGCAGGAAAATCTATGACGATTCGATATGGACTAAGTGTGATTATTCTGTACTTTCTTTTGTTTGTCAAATCATTGGAACTTTCTCTTCTTATTTTGTTTCTTTTTAATTTTATATTCGTTTGTTTATATGATTTTCCAAAATCATTGGCATTTGATAAAAATTTCTTTCAATAAGAGAACCATTAAATTGCAACTAAAAGAAGCATTAGCAATTTTGAAAAACTGTATTCCTTATTTATCAGTGGTTTCCTCTTAGCTCCATCTTTACGAACCTCGAATTGCAATAGATAAAAGCAAATCGAGTTAGGAGTGTTAGCAGAAGGGTTGCAAAAGAAACTATAATATTTTATTTATGCCAGTGTTCTTTATGAGTCTTTTTATTCTTATTTTTACGTCCCTAACAACAAGTTTGGCACAAAATTGGCAAAATAAAAGAATTTGATAAATTTGATGGCATGATGAAACGGATATGGTTTTTTACCTCATCGGAGGTGGAGTAGTACTAACCTTACTTTCTGATTGGTATTCTTATTTTGAGTCTCTGTTTTTGGTGTTGATTTGTCAGGGAATGCCTGGACTTTGAGTACTTTCTTGTTTCAGGAATCCTTTATCTCGATCGAATTGTCCTTGGTGATACGTTAACTATTTTTAGATTACAACGAAAACTTCTCTGGGTTTATTTGTTCATGTTTATCATTGCAATTCTTATTACAAAGCCCTCTGGTCATGAAGGAAGGTTTATTGGGTGCTTCATACAGTTTTTATGTGTTATGATTATTTATTCTGTTGGAAGTTATCTTACTTATATATACTCAAAGAAAAAGGAAAGGAAATCGTTGATGTCCATCTATTCTCAACATACATGGGTTATATGTGCTTATGGTGAAAGTGACTTTTTAGAAGCTTGCATTCAGTCGTCAAACAATCAAACAAAATCTTCTATTATTTTGCTATACCTCTACACCATTAGATTCAATCTACACATTTGTAAAAATATGGTATTAGTGTTTATCATAAAGAGGGAGGCGGTATAGGTAAAGACTGGAATAATGCTTTATCATTTGTTACAACAAAATATGCAACGATTGCCCACCAAGATGATTACATTATGAGCCTTCGTTTTTGGAAAAACAATGTCTGCTTTTGAGCAACATGATGATACTTTGATTGTATATACAGATTACTTTGAAGATGGTAGCAAGATTTTTACGAATACGAACTTATTTATCAAACGGTTGATGCTTTGAACAATGTCTTTTTACCAACTTCACGTTTTTGGAGAAATCGTCCTAGCGTTTAACCAATTTGTTGTCAGCGGTTTCTTTCAATCTCGATAAATTAAAAGATTTTTAAATTTGATGAGAGCATGCGAGTTAAGTCTAGACTGGTATGCATGGTACCAAGATTAGTGAATATCAGGACGTTTTACTCTATATTCCCCGATCCGTTGATGTGCCATCGCATTCACGAAGATTCTGAGACTACAAAAACTATTTCTGACAATACTCGCTACAAAAAGAGATCTTTTTATGTACGAACTTTTTAGCCAAAAATGGTTTTCTAGTTTTATCATGAAATTCTATGTCAAAAGTCAGAATACCAATCATTAGGAGAAAGAGATGAATACTATAGAGATAGCTATCAGCTAATAAGAAATATATCCTTGCCTTTCTAATATTGGCAGCTTTTTATGTTTTTAATCTATACCCAACGTTTGTTGGATATACCTAAAATTAGAATTAGCAGTTGTCTTTATTGTTGCTATTTCTTTTGCTTTTATTACCTATATTGCCGTTCTTTTTTGCTCTCTCATGTTTTCAGGGATTTTAACTTCCTTGATAACCCGGTTTTAAATACCAGATGAGCCTGTACATCTTGCACGAAACTGATTCATATGGTTGAAGGTGATTTGAACCTTGACAACAAGAGCCGTTGATTTCTGAAGATTTTGATATATACAATCAAATAAAAGTTCCATTGACTAAAAACGAAATTGTTTGATGAAGGACAAACGGATAAAATTGGTTTTGGGGACTTGACCGATTACCAGTGCGACAAATTCTATTGGTTTATTGGATATATCCCTCAGGCAATTGGTTTTGGATTAGGTGAATTACTGCATTTGAGTGTTGGTATTTTCATATTATTTAGGTCGCATTTTCAATGCTTTGGCCTATGCGGTATTAGCTTATATTGCCATTCGATTATCTGGTAAGGCCAAGCAGCTTATGATGATGGTTACGATGATTCCGATGAATTTAGTTCTGGCGGATTCACAACCAAGATAGTGTTTTCCTTAGAATAGCTTATATTGTAGTAGCTTGTTGTATTCAGTATGTCAGTGATGAACAAAAACGAGTTAGAGATCGGGATTTGTTACTATACTGCCTTGTGCTGTATTTTAGGCACAATGAAGCTTCCATATGTCTTGCTGATTGGTTTAGTTTTTATTTATTCCCAAAGCGAAGTTTGACGGCAAGCGATTTTTATGTCAAAAGCTCTTTTTAGCTGTTTTATGCGTAGGAGCAGTGACAGTATTTTGGTTTTTAGCTAGTCAACAAGTCAAATTAGCTAATTTCCAATTAGAAGGCGCTGATTTACGTGGACAAGTGCTCAATATGCTTCGCCGTCCATGTTTATTTGCCAGTTATTTTCAAAGAAATGCTGCATGTCTGTCAGTCATTTAGATCGACTTTATAATTTTGGATGGCTTGATTTATCTATGCATGAAGTGATTATTCCAATTTATGTTTTTATACCTTAATTGGTTAGCTAATACTGGAAGATAAAGATTCCTTTCATTTCAAAAATCGGTGCTATTCTTGTATCCTTAGCCATCATTGGCTTGATTTCCTTGACTTTGTATTTAACCTGGACTCCAGTTGGATCGTATAGCGTACTAGGGTACAAGGACGCTATTACTTAGGAGTTTTTAGCCTTAATTTTACCAGTAATCCTTAGTTGGCAGAAGAAAGCCGTTACAAAATGAATTTTATTACTGATCGTATGATTTTAGAGTGTAATGTCATGATTGTCGGACTAACTATGGTACATACTCTTGCTGTCATCTATGCGTCAGTCTAAAATATAAAAATGGGTAGGATTAGTATCTCCACCTATCTTCTTCTTGACGTTAAAATATCGTGCTGATATAATAAAGTTAAAATATGTTTGTTTTTTCACAATTTATTAATGAACCGCCATTATAGCTTGATAAAAGGAGGCCTAGTCATGAGACAACACGATAAATACAAGATTTCATTGATTATTTTCTTTATTCTCTTTTGTTTGTATTTTTGTCTCATGTGGCTATCAATACTCAAAGTCGTCATTTTGATTATGTATTTCACTTTGACTCGGATTGTAGGGTCTATCAGAGTCCATTAGTCACTTGGACTTCTTGCTCAGCTTGAATCATATATTTGCTTTTGGAACTGGCTCATGCAGTTCCGATGTTCTATGGAAATTGGCAATTTATCTTCCCGCCTTCTTTTTATGATGGTGCAGCTGATTTGACTTATGATTTCTTTTGCGTTTTTATTGGTTTTATCAACTGTCAGGGAGTAGTTTTATTGCTTTAAACTGGTGACGAAACATGTGCTGAAAAGTTTAATCGCTGCTATGATTGTGCCTTTATATTTTCCTCTTGTTTTGGATAAGGAATGACGATGGTGATGCCTTTTAGTGCCTCTTTTGTTCTACGCTATCTACAAAGTTTTATATTTAAATAAGCAAAGCCCGGCCTTATTAGGAATTGTTATTGCATTACTGATTCAAACGCATGTTTTATCTACTTTGATTTTGGCATTTTATTCCTTCCTTTTGTGATACTTAGCTTTCGTAAATTAACTTTAAAAACTTGTTTTTCTGTATCTGTGGTCATTGGATTGTTGCTTTCAATTGGTTGATTTAATTCAGTATATAGAGCAAGCTGGATCGCAAAATTTTTATTTCAGTTAGGTTGCTCGCGATTTTCAGTTGAAAATGCTAAAATGTTCAATGTTCCCGATCTTTTGAAAATTGAAGTTTACTGGTCTCTACGAGCCATTCACCCTTTGTTTATAACAATAGATATCATTGCAATTGTACTATTTGTTTATGCACTTTTTCGTTTTAAGCATTTGAAAGTGAAGCTAATCGGAAACTATTTGATCGCGATTGTCATGATTGCTATTTCAACGACGTCCATACTACCATGGCAAAATGTATTGAAATATACTTTTTGGGTACTCTTCAATATACAGGCCGTTTAGTTCTTTTGTTCCATTTTTTATTGATTTGGATTCTGGTGGTAGATTTTTCAAAAGAAAGTGGACATAGTATTGGGGCTTCTAGCACTTTTAGCTTATCTGGTGACGATCTTTCCACCTATTCTCCTATCGGAAAGCTTAATCCCCGAGCACAGCCTATATCTCAGAAAATAATCGGAACATGCTTAGATATTACAATGGAGATATCAACTTTTTCAAATACAAGTGGTGATGAATACTATAATTTAGATATTGATTCATTGACATGTGCGTGATAGTTCAATCACTCAATTTTCAGTAGTTGAAGGAGCAGAACATATATATAAAAATCATCCTACAATACACTTGAGTTTGATGTTGTACTAACGAAAAAGAGAGTACAATGTACCTCGTCCCTGGTATAAAGGCTACATTGCGGAATATTCGCAAAGGAGCAGCAGGAAGCCAGCCGACCCTGAAATATCAGAAACTCAGTAAAATAGACCAAGAAAAGAAATGGAATGCTCCATAAAACCTAAAGTTCAGCAAAAAGCATTACAAGATGGGAAGAATGAGGTCTGTCTCAGAGTGGTCATGTCAAAATTAGCCACCACAAAAACATTTTTACAATCTTTCTTCTTAATGATTGAGGGTGTATTTTTGGATCTTTTATTTTTCTACATATATTATCTGATAAAAAGAAGGAAAAAGAGCCCAAAAATCACTTGAAATAAAAACTAAATCAAACTTTACAGGAAAAAGCATTTTTAGTATACAATAAACTCTTAAAAGGAGTACCTATGACGATTTCAGTAATTGTTCCTTGCTATAACGAGGAAGAGAAACTACCACTTTTTATGCAGAAATGGAAAAATTAAGCCAGACTTCATGATACGATAGAATATATTTTCATCAATGATGGATCTCGGGATCTGTACCTTAGAAAGTACTACATGATTTAAAATATCTAGATCCAAATGTACATTTCATTTCTTTTCTAGAAATTTCGGGAAAAGAAGCTCGCCTTATATGCTGGCCTTCAGCATGCAACAGGTGATTATGTGACAGTCATGGATATGACTTTCAAGGCCATCTCGAGCTCTTGGTGAAAATGAGATGCTAGATGAGCAAGAAGATTTGGATTGTGTTGGGACGCGCCGTACGAGTCGAGATGGCGAACCTCCTATTCGTGCGTTTTTTGCAAATATCTTTTATAAATTGATTATCGATTAGCCAAGTTGAAATGGTTGACGGTGCGTATTTTCACTTGATGCGCCGTACGATGATAAAACACAATTTTAGAGATTTCGGAGTATAATCGCTTTTCCTAAAGGATTTTCGATCGGGTCTGGTTTTACTACTGAATACCTTGAATATAAGAATGTTGAGCGTGTAGCAGGAAAACCCTCATGGAATTTTTGGCAACTTTTTAATTATTCGCTAGAAGGATTGTCAATTTTTCTGAGGCACCACTACATATTGCCTTTTTAGGTGGATTGCTTTTCATGGATATTGAGCTTTATTTTGAGTTGCCTTTATTATTGATAAGAACACTTGTGTTTGAAGTGAGTCCAACTTCAGGTTGGCCGTCACTGATGACTGCTATCCTCTTTATTGGTGGTTTTCAATTACTAACGATTGGAATTTTAGGGAAACACATTGGAAAAATTTTCATGGAAACCAAGCATAGACCGATTTACATCATCAAAGAGAAAAGTAATGGCAGATCTGCTTTTTGTTATAATACTTTCATCGAGTGTTTAAAACAAGAAAGGAAGAAAAATGATTTTAATCACAGGTTCAAATGAGCCAACTTGGGACAGAACTGCGCCACCTTTTAGATGAACGAAACGAAGACTATGTAGCGGTTGATGTAGCTGAAATGGATATCACCAATGCTGAGATGGTAAATAAGGTCTTTGCAGAAGTTAAACCAACTGTTTATCACTGTGCGGCTTATACAGCAGTTGATGCAGCAGAGGATGAAGGAAGAACTAAACTATGCCATCAACGTAATTGGTACAGAAAATGTAGCCAAAGCGGCTGAAGCACACGGGGCGACATTAGTTTATATTTCTACTGATTATGTCTTTGATGGTCAAAAACTTGTCGGTGAAGAATGGGAGTAGATGACCGACCGATCCTCAAACAGAATACGGTCGTACTAAAACGTATGGGAGAGGAATTAGTTGAAAAATATTCTAGTCAATACTATATTATTCGTACGGCTTGGGTATTTGGTAACTATGGCAAAAATTTTTGTCTTTACCATGCAAAATCTAGCTAAGAATCATCCTACTCTGACTGTTGTCAATGACCAACACAGGTCGTCCAACTTGGACTCGTACTTTGGCTGAATTCATGACTTATCTAGCTGAGAATCAAAAAGAATTTGGATACTATCACCTATCAAACGATGCTGCTGAAGATACTACTGGTATGACTTTTGCGGTAGAGATTCTCAAAGATACTGATGTAGAAGTTAAACCTGTGGATTCAAGTCAATTCCCAGCTAAAAGCAAAACGCCCACTCAATTCTACAATGAGTTTAGCCAAAAAGCAAAAGGCTACTGGTTTTGTTATTCCAAGCTGGCAAGATGCTCTGAAAGAATTCTATAAACAAGAGAAGAATAGAAAGAAGAGGCTGAAACAAATGTTTCAGCCTCTTCTTTTTATTAAAAATAGTAAAGCTATTTCAGAAGATATAAACAGATTATTTCTATGAAAAGTTAGCTTGAAAAATTGTTGTGGAATGATGAAGTCTATACCGGGTGGATAAGAATTATTCAATCTTATGAATATCTGTATGTTTTTGGCTTCGTGTTCACATAAAAACTGATAAAATGGTATAATAGATTAGATTGCAATAAATTTGAATCGGAGAAGAATATGCAACATGTCTTTATTATTGGAAGCCGAGGCCTTCCTGCAAAATACGGGGGCTTTGAAACCTTTGTAGAAAAATTAGTTGAACATCAAGTATCTTCTCAGTTGCAATATCATGTTGCCTGTTTGTCAGATCAAGAAAACAGGACAACATACCATGTATAAAGGTGTGGATTGTTTTAGTATTAAAGCGCCTAAACTAGGGCCAGCTAGAGTGATTGCCTATGATATGCTGGCTATTCGCTATGCTTAAAAATGGTCAAAGAACAAAACATTGAATCACCTATTTTCTACATTTTAGGAAATACGATTGGTGCCTTTATTGCACCTTTTGCCAAAATGATTCATCAAGCAGACGGGACATTTTTTATCAATCCAGACGGTCTTGAGTGGAAACGGGCTAAGTGGCCTAAGCCTGTTCAAAGCTATCTAAGTACTCGAAAAGCTGATGACCAAAGCATGCTGATTTGGTTTATATGCGACAATCAGGTATTGAATCCTATATCCAGAATGCCTATCCTTGGTCTAAAACGACTTTTATTGCTTATGGTACAGATCTTAAACTTTCTAGCTTGACTGATCAAGATGAGAAAGTTCGGAATTTCTTCGGAAAATGGCAGAGCAAAGAGAAAGAGTATTATCTGATTGTTGGTCGTTTTGTGCCGGAGAATAACTATGAAACCATAATCCGACAGTTTATGATTTCAAATACCAAGCGGGATTTACTAATCATCTGCAATCATGAAGGAAATGCCTATTTTTGAAGAATTGCGACAGAAAACGAACTTCGATCGAGATAAGAGGATCAAATTTGTGGGACGGTCTATGACCAAGATTTATTGAAATATATGCGCAATCATGCTTTTTGCTTATCTTCATGGTCATGAAGTTGGAGGACCAATCCAGGCTTACTGAGAACTCTGGCCCAAACTCGATCTCAACCTAGTTTTAGGGTGTGGATTTTAACGAAAAGTAGCAAAAGAAACGGCTCTCTACTGGAAAAAGAACAGAATAGTTTAGCTGACTTGATAGACCAAGTGGACAGTCAAAAAGACTTTTTCTAATCTAGGCCAAATAGCCAAGCAAAATATGAAAGATGATTACACCTGGGAAAAATTGTGGGTGAATACGAGGACTTATTTTTATCATGAAAGTGACTATTCTCATGTCCACCTATAACAGTGAACAATTTTAGCAGAACAAATCGAAAGTATTCAACAGCAGACTTTACGGATTGGGAACTCTTGATTCGCGATGATGGCTCTGAGATCAAACTCCAAGTATTATTAGAAGTTTGCTGAAAAGGATGACCGTATTGTCTTTATTAATCCACAATAGGGAAAATATCGGTGTTATCCAAAGTTTTTCATTCGCTACTCAAACACCAGTCTTCGATTATTATTTTTCAGTGATCAAGACGATGTCTGGCTGCCCAATAAACTTCAGATACAGTTAGAAGAAGCAAAGAAATATTCTACAGAACTTCCTTTGCTCGTTTATACAGACTTGACTATTGTGGATCAGCATTTACAAGTGAAGCACGAGAGTATGATTCGGACACAGTCTAATCATGCCAATACAACACTCCTTCAAGAAATAACGGAGAATACTGTTACTGGTGGTGTTTCGATGATTAATCAAGCTTTAGCTGATTTATGGACTGGTGAGGAGAGATACCCTTTGCTCATGCATGATTGGTATCTTGCCTTGCTGGCTACAGCATTTGGTAAGTTGGTTTATATTGATCAACCTGGTGAATTGTACCGTCAGCACTCCAGTGAAATGTCTTGGGGGCACGCACATTGAGAAAAAGAATGAAAAATTGGATTCACCCTCATATTCTATTTGCTAAAGTATTGGAAAATTAATGAGGACAGTCAAAGCCAAGCCAATAATCTTTTTAGACTTGTCTTTGTCAGACGAAAATAGGGAATTAGTAGAAAACTTTGTGAGCATAATGGATGCTCCGTTTAAAGAGAACAGTGGCGTCGTTTAAGAAAGTATGGCTATCGGAAAAACAGAGCCTTTCATACTTTTGTATTCTCAACACTCATTCTCACAAAATTTGCTTATAAGAGGTAAACATAATGTTGGACTTTTTAGAGTCAGAAAAATCGTATTTTATTACGTGAATTAGTTAAAACAGATTTTAAATTACGCTATCAAGGGAGTTTAGTTGGACATTTGTGGTCTATTTTAAAACCACTTTTGCTTTTTGCGATTATGTATTTCGTATTTGTGCGCTTCTTACGTTTTGATGACCAAAACTCCTTATCCAGCAGTCGGACTGTTGTTAGGGATGGTTACTTGGAATTTTTCTCTGAGGCGACAAATATGGGGATGATGTCCATTATATCTCGAGGGGACTTGCTTCGGAAATTAAATTTCTCGAAGTCTATCATCGTTTTTCTGCAATTGTTGGAGCAGCCATTAACCACGCTATCAACTTGGTTGTTGTCTTTGTTTTTGCATTGATTAATGGTGTCCCACTGGACTGGGGCTGGATCATCATCATTCCATTATCGATCGAACTTGCTTTGATGGCGACTGGAATTGCCTTTATTTTGACAACCTTTTTGTTAAATATCGAGATATTGGTCCAATTTGGGAGGTTGTACTGCAGGCAGGTATGTATGCGACGCCGATTATTTATTCTCTTAATTTCATTATTCAGCGTGGACAACCGACTATAGCCAAAATTCTCATGATGAACCCTTTGGCACAGATTATTCAGGATTTACGTCATTTTGCTATTTACTCAGGTAGTATGCGCGGCTGGGATTTCGATCGATAACCACTGGATTGCGGTCATCTTTATTTACTGCCATTCCTGATTTTTTCTTCTTAGGATTTTATATATTCAATAAAAATGCGAATCGATTTGCGGAGATTTTATAATGTCAAAAATTGCAGTAAAAAGTGGACCATGTTAGCAAGTATTTTAAGTTGCCTACAGAGGCGACAAGTAGTTTGCGGACAGCCTTGGTTAATCGCTTTAAAGGAATAAAAGGATATAAAGAGCAACATGTTCTTAAGGACATTTCTTTTGATGTGGAAGAGGAGATTTCTTTGGGATTTTTGGGTCGAAATGGTTCAGGGAAATCCACTTTGCTGAAAAATCATTTCACAAATTTATGTCCCAGAAAAAGGAAGCGTAACGGTAAATGGGAAATTAGTTTCCTTTATTGAGCTTGGAGTTGGTTTTTAATCCAGAGTTGACTGGGCGTGAAAAATGTTTATATGAATGGAGCTTTGTTAGGGTTTTACACCTAAAGAAATCGATGCCATGTATAATGACATTGTTGATTTTGCTGAGCTTCACGAATTTATGAACCAAAAATTAAAAACTACTCTAGTGGGATGCAGGTTCGTTTAGCTTTTTCAGTTGCCATCAAGGCCCAGGGTGATATCTTGATTTTGGATGAAGTTTTAGCTGCTAGGAGACGAAGCTTTTTCAGCGCAAATGTAATGACTACTTCATGGAACGAAAAAATCAGGTAAGACAACCATCTTGGTTACCCATGATATGGGTGCTGTTAAAAATACTGTAATAAGGCTGTTTTTGATTGAAAAGGGACTAGTGAAGGCGATTGGTAATCCTTTTTGATGTTTCAGACCAATATAGTTTGATAACATGCAATCGCAAAAATGGTACGAACGAAGCTGAGCAACCAAATCAGCAAATTGTTAAAATTTTTGATGCTTGTCTTCTGACAAGTAATAAAAATAGAACCAGATGATGAGATCCACCTGGTTTTCATATGAGTTGCTTCAGGATAATATTGACACTCACATAGCGTTTTCGTTTGTAGACATTGCCACTGGTATGGGGCTGTACAACGATAATTCTCTTGACCATGTGCAATCTGGTTGTGGGGAAAAAGAAATTAGTCTATAAGTGCAAACTACCTTATTTTTAATCATGTAAAACTACGATTGGTTGCTTTTTACGTGATAAAAATCAAAAAGATTTGGCTGTGTTATCTATTCCAGAGCCTCCAGTTTTTGCAATAGATCGGAAAGTTGATCCTAAAAACTTATCCGAGTTAGATTCGTCAACGGGTCTATTATTGAGACAGGGAGAGTGGCTTGAGAGGCTGAGGTGAGCTTATGAAGATTTTTGTTTGTTTCTCCTGTTGGAGCATTATTTAGTGGAGCTGAGGTTTCGATTGTCAATTTGATGAAGTTTTTGACTCAAAAGGCTACGAGATTCATAATGTCATTTCCTGATAATGAATATCCGGATCCTGAGTATTTAAAAATCATGGAAGAATATGGCATTCACCTGCATTTCATTAAAACAATTCACTGGTGGTGGAAAAGAATCTTCTAAGGAAAGTCAGATGGATTCAAATGCTATTGCAGCCTATCATCAGCAACATATCGGTGATTCGACAGCTACTGAAGCAGGAAAAGATTGATTTGGTTATGTCAAACACAGTTAATGTTTTTCAAGGAGCGATAGCTGCGGCATGTGAAAATCTACCCTCACTATTATATTATCCATGAATTTCCATGGAGAGTTTGGTTACTATAAGGGAGAAAAATCGAGCTAATCAATCAATTATCTGATAAAATGTCATAGTTAAGGGTGAATTATTTCAGACGCTTTTAGAGTATTTCCTGCAGAGAAATTGTTACCATTTGTTCCTTATTCTGATGTTAAGTTGATTGGATTTACCATCGATGACATGTCAGATTGGTTTCCATTGGGGGAATTTCTGAACGCAAAAATCAGCTAGAACTGATAAAAGCTTATCATTTATTAAATAGATCAGACATTGAGTTAGTTTTTATTGGGGCATGGGACGAGGAGTATAAAAAACTATGTGATCGGTATATTGAGGATCATCAGCTAAAAATATTACTTTTTCTAGGTTGCAAACAAAGTCCTTGGCGTTATATTACGATCGTGAGTGATGGTTCTACCTTCTCAATTAGAAACTTTTTCCTTAGTTTTGTCGAAGCTATTTTTAAATGGCGTGCCAACTATCGTTTCAGGTAATCCAGGTCATCTATCTTCTTGGAAATACTTTAATGTTCATTATTTTTATGAGCTGGGCAATATCCAGCAATTAGCCGAATATTTAGAGGATAGACTGTCTCGCTTTGAACTATTTAAGACGGAAGCAATAGCTAAAAAGGTGAAGCGAGAGCACTTGTCTACTCTCAACGACATCGAAAGTATTTTTAGAGCGCATCGAGAATGTGACCCATACAGAAGAAGCAGTTAAACTAAAGTGATATTCAATCTCTAATAGGATGGCAAAACGAGTCGTGATATTCTTGAACTGATTGAAGGAAATCACATTGAAGTTTTGTTTTTCAGATGATAACCAACATTATGAGCCTGTCCCTGATTTAAAACGTATTTTTGCTATCTAAAGATAGTTTTTCTATACAGATTCAATCGGCTGGTTATTTAAAAATACAGCTTTCAACATTTCCAGGCGCTTATTCTCAATTATCCTTGCAAGAACAACAGAGCGCTCAAGTATTACCTATAGACTCTTTAAACGAAAACAGTTAGAAAATAGTATCATGTTTATAGAAAAGAATCCTTATATCATCTATGATATAAGAGATTACAGTCATAAAGAGTTCGTGTTTACCTATACCAAAATTCCATTAGGAAACTATCTCGATTCTTTTTAAAACATCTGCATGAAGTGGAGGAAAAATATGCTTCGTTATTATATGACTATAACTGCATTATTACCTCGTCGTTGAAATTGGCGACAAAACTAGTAAACCTATTCAGGAAATAAAATGGAGACGAATACTTTGTATATGTTCACTTTAATAAGTTTAATGATATTAGTGAACATGTGTACATTATCAGCTCGAAAAATGAGACCACTTTTTAGTAAGGTTGTTTTCATTTCAAATAGCCCTCTTACCTCAAATCAGGTGCAGGAGTTAAAGGATGACTTAGTTGATGAAGTGCTTAAGATATCGCTTTGATTTTGCTGCCTTTACGTGATGGAATGGAGTTGAAGGCTTTTGAAAAAGCTCAAATCTTATGATTCGATCACTTTTATGAATGATACTTGTTTTGGACCTTATGGGATTTCAGAACCCATTTATCAAAGGTTTGAAAAAGATGAGCAAGTTGATTTCTGGGGATGACGAATTTCCGCCAAACCAAAGATTTTCCAGAGCATATCCAGAGTTATATTTTATCCTTTAAGAAAATGTGGTGAATTCGACAGTTTTTCAAGATGGCACACATTAAGATGCTATGAATGTCCAAGATGTCATTGAGCATTATGAGACACAGTGACGACCAATTTGACTCAAGCTGGCTTTTCGTTATCGGACAGTGTTTGACACATTGCAGGCAGATGATACGGGTACGTTTCGTCCAGATCTGTCGTACTATAATCCCACAGCTATTTTTAAAGCACCGTGTTCCTTTTATTAAGGTCAAAACGATTGGTGCTAGTGAAGGACTAACTCCTATATGCTAGAAGATATTGAACGCTCAACGGATTATCCGGTTGAACTGATTGTCAAAAACATATGTCACGTGATTGATTTGCCAGATTATCCGTATCTTTTAAGCAGAAAGCTGATGGATTATATCTTTACCTATTTCTTTTTCTGAAAAGAAGATAGCTATTCACTTACATGTCTTTTTATGTGGACTTACTAGAGGAGTTTCTTCAAGCTTTTCAATGTTTTCATTTCTCTTATGATTTATTTATCACGACAGATTACGATGATAGCAGAGATTAAAGATTTTAGAGCATAAACAGGTAGATGCACAAATCTTTGTCACTGGAAATATTAGGGCGAGACGTGTTGCCCTATGCTAAAGCTCAAAAATACTTGTCGAAGTATGATTATATCGGACATTTCCATACTAATCAAAAGAAGCTGATTTTTGGGCTGGTGAGAGCTGGCGGAAAGAATTGATTGACATGCTCGTTCGACCAGCCAATCGGATTGTCAGTCAACTAAACCAGGACGATCATCTGGGGATTGTTGTTGCCGATATTCCAAGTTTTTCCGTTTTAACAGGATTGTTGTCGCTTGAATGAAGCACTATCTCACCAGAAATGAGACAAACTATGGAAACGCATGAATTGTCAAAAAGAAGTAAATTTTTAAACAAATGAATACGTTTGTTATGAGCTATGGAACTTTTGTTTGGTTTAAGTATGATGCCTTATCAGCTCTATTTGATTTGGATTTAACGGATGAAGACATCCAAAGGAACCCCTACCGCAAAAATTCTATATTGCATGCTATCGAACGACTACTAGTTTATATCGCTTAGGATAAGCAATACGATTTTTAAAATTTCACCGAATCAGTTGCCAATCACCGCTTTTTGTTGATAATAAACAATTAAATAATCGTAAGATTTACAGCCACATACCTTTGTTGATTTTAATCAAATCCATTGGTATAAAGGTGCTTTAAAGCATATCATCATTGGCCCTGCAAGAGCAGTCAAATACATCTTAAAACGTGTGTCTTGGAAAGGTTAAATCATGAGAAAAGTTGCCAAAATAGAATTAGGCTCACTATTTGTCATACCTATTGCGTTTTTCTTTGTAAATTTATTCTTGATTCAAAAAGTCAGTTGGTTAGAGAAATAGAGCCAACAATGGCTGTAAGACATTTGCTAGTCAGGGAAGTATATTATATTTTTTAGCACTAGGATTTATTCCCGTCTTGCTATCTTTTACCGCTTTGATTTTCGTTATTTGTTGCGTTTAGCATATATTTATATTTTATATTCATTCCTGTCTTATTTTGATAGAAGAAGCACTCAATATAAATAATGAGACCTTTAAAAATGGAATTGGTTTGATCATATCTTTTTCAAAAGAACTTTTTCGATCTTACAATGGTCGATCCCAGCCATAATTGTGCCAGATCTCCTATTTCGTTTTCTACAAGCAGTTTCATACCACTTTTACGATATTCAACTTTCATCTAGAATAGGGTTTTCTAGCTTTAGGGCAAATCTTACTTTCTTTTGTACTGACTGATAGTAAAGTTCCACAAGTTATTTATCAAACTGAATGGTTTATGGATCTAAATCAAAATATAGGAAGTGAACTGTATACAGAAAAACATTTCTGACTTGTAACAGTCATGCTTGCTTTATTCTCTTTAGTGGCAAGCTTCATTTCTTATCATTTTGTGAAGGACTGCGTGATCTACTTCATAATTCTAGTAGTTATTCTTTAGCCATTGCGACGAGCATGATTGCTGCTATTGTATTTAACTATCTAATCCAGATGGGCCTTGGTGAAGCATTCTCTTGGATTACTCACCTTCTACCTGGAGCGACTAGTCTACAAATTATGATTTTATTCCTGCTACTGGTCTATTTGCTTATAAATCGCTATACAACCAGTATTATCCTCGTAGGAATGAGCTTATTTGTTGTTGCTAATTCTATCAAATTTAGCATGCGAGAGCCTGTTTTACCTAGTGATTTGATTTGGTTGTCCTCACCAGCTACTTTATTGAGCTGTGGATTCTTTCCTATGTGACAAATGGTTTAGCCATTTTCTTCTTATTAGTTGGTATCTTTTTAATCTTTAATGCTTTCTTATTTAGAGGAAAAATGATTGAAACACTTTGGAAAAAGATTTTTACGATTTATTTGCGTCTTTTTCCTTCTTATCGGTATTTTTCAAGTTTTGCTCAAAAGAAGAAGGAAAAGTTAGAAAAATATACCTATTATCACAGTTTTAAATACTCTGCACGATATTACTTGGCTTGGTAATGCAAATAATGCTCGTTACCGTTCCTTGACTTTATGTTTGGCTAAACTCAGTTAACAACAGATGTAATGACTAAGCCAGAAGATTATCGAGCAGCCAAGATAAAAGAAATTGAAGAGAGATATTTAAAAAGCAGCAGAAATAAACCAAGTCCGTACGGATAATTTGCAGGATCATACGGTCATTTATGTATTGAGCGAAAGTTTTGTCGATCCAAGACGTATTGGAGGAGTTTCTTTTAACCCAAAAATCCAATTCCAAATATTGAAGAGATAAAAATATAAACAACTAGTGGCTTAATGAGATCGGATGAGCTACGGGGGCGGAACTGCCAATATGGAATTCAAACATTAACAGGTCTACCTTTTTATAACATATCTCAGAGTGTCTCGGTCTTATATACAGAGGTGTTTCCTAAAAATGAATAAGATTCCAGTTATTAGTGATTTATATGCTGGTCAAAAACAGAGTAGCAATTCATTTGGCTGGGGCATGCGAATTATTCTAGAAACTATATATACAATCGCCTTGATTTTAATCGCTTCATCACTATAGAAACCAAAGTGATTCACTATCAAACAGAAGGAGTAAGTCCAAGTGATGCTTCGACGTATCAATTGGTGCTTGATAATATACAGGAGGAGATAACCAGTTCTTTTCTGTCATGACCATGCAAAATCATTCTCCGTGGATTGAGGCAACCTCGAGATCCTTGGAAGGAAAGGGCCAGGATTTTTACTGATGAAGAAAATTCAAAACTAACATTTTATAGTCGCTTACTTTATCAAACAGATTTGGCAACAAAGAATTTCTTAGAAGAATTATCTAAAAATCAATAAAAAGATTACTGTTGTCTTTTACGGGTGATCATTTACCAGGTTTGTATCCCACTCTATCTTTAAAAGCCAAGAAGAGAATCAATATTTAACTGATTATTTTGTCTGGAGTAACTACGAAACACCTAGCTTGACTATCCTTTTAGTCAATTCAAGTGATTTTTCAGCTCTGGTCATGGAACAAACGAATTCAAAAGTTTCTCCCTTATTACGCTCTTTTGACAGGGAAGTGCTTCATAAGGCAAGTGTAAACAAGACACAACTAGATCCAGAAGCGCAGCAGATTGCTGATGATATGCGTATGGTTGAGTATGATATCGTGAGTGGCAAAGGTTATTTATCAAAAGACTTTTTAGAAGTTCATCAATAGTTTATTTGAGAAGGAGTTGTATTTTCGAGATTCCTTTTCCTATATGGATAAATAATCTTTTTCTTCGTATCATTGTATGCTCCATTTTTCGATAAAATTATACTAAAACTAGATAGAGGAGGATGAGAAAATGATAAAAGATTTTTGAGACATGCGCCACCATTGGCAGCCGGATATTTCAATACTAGCGATCTATTGGTCTTTATCTGTGATTCCTATTTTTATTGGTCTAGCTTTGATGTATGAGAGTTCAGATGTTCCTACTGTCGTGCTATTTTTACTGTTTTTTATTTATGGTTTTACTAGGAGTAGGTGTTCATCGCTATTTCACGATTTATGAAAATGGTATTTTGCAATTATTACGGCGAATCCTTTTACGCCTTCAAAAATTGAAATTGCAAAGATTCGTAAAGTAGCTGTTACTAAAACTTCTTACCCACTGTATATTGAAGGAAGAAAAAGGCCGTACATTCTGTATGAGAAAGTGGCCCAAGAAATTTTGTGAATGATTTGCATAGTCAGTATTTTTAAAGGTGAAGTTAAGTTGGTCGATAACTTGACTCATATTGATTACTTTGAGACTTGTATGCGAGACCTAAGAACTCTTAATCTCTTTTAAGAGCGCGTGTTGGGCAGTGCTGATAGCATCTAAAACGTCCTCTGCTACAGAATTTCGGTTTCAAGAAGTTGGTCATCATGGGAAAATGTAACGATACCATTGTCATGATAGTCAAATAGTTCAGAGTATGTTTGGCAAAGTCCACAAGCAATGCATCGTTCAGGAATAAGTGTTACTTTCATACTCATATTGTAATAAGAATTTAAGAAAGATACAAGGAGTGGTAGAGTCATGGCAAAAGAACCATGGGAAGAAGATATTTTACGATTACGGAGAAGAAGATTTGAAAAGAACTAAAAATCAAGTGATGCATTAGCAAATAAAGTATTAACCATTTTAGCTGTTATTTTCTTCATCATGGTGATTGTGATTGTTGCAGCTATGATCTACCTTTCTATCGGAGGTAGTGGCAAAAGTGCAGCCAAAGAAGGATTTCTTGATAAGAGCGCTCCTGTAGTAGCCAAACCTAAGTTCTTCACCAGCAGCAAGTGAGGGAAACTAGCGATGACGAGTTCGGCTTCATCTTCTGAGGTACAATGTAAAGCTGTTAGCAGGGGAAGGTGAGGCAGCGAGTTGCGGCGCGTGCAGGTATTTCTATCGCTGAACTAGAGCGACTAAATCCTTCGCATATGGCAACTGGAACCTGGTATGCTGATCCAGGTGATGTTGTGAAGACACGCTAGGAGGAAGTTATGAAACAGATTCAAATTGCTATTGATGGACCTGCTTCTAGTGGAAAATCTACAGTTGCTAAGATGATTGCCAAAGATCTAAAATATACTTATCTTGATACAGGTGCTATGTATCGAGCAGCAACCTCATAGCTTTGCAACATCAGTTAACAGCAGCAGATGTTTCAGAAATTATAAAACTTCTTGATGATTATTCGATTAGTTTTGGGCGTTCAGAAGATGGGCAGCAGTTAGTCTTTGTTGGTGATGTTGATGTATCACATCCGATTCGTGATAATGAAGTTACCAATAATGTTTCTTGGGTTTCAGCCTATTCCAGAAGTTCGTGAAAAACTCGTTGCTTTGCAGCAACAAATTGCAAAAGCAAGGCGGCAGTCATGTGTCATGGATGGGCGTGATATGTGGTACAGTAGTGCTTCCTGAGGCAGAGTTGAAGATTTTTCTGATTGCATCAGTTGAAGAACGGGCACAACGTCGTTACAAAGAAAAATCTTGAAAAAGGAATTCCGACTGGTTGAAATTTTAAAACAGAAATAGCAGATCGCGACTATAAAGATGAGTCGTCGAACGGTTTCTCCTTTACGTCCATGCAGAGGATTCGATTATTTTTGATACAACGGAGGTTGGTATTTTTAGATGTAGTAGCATTTATTGAAGATAAAGTCAAAAAATTCTTGACAAGTAAAAGAAAAACTTGATATGATAGTAGAGTTGAGAAAAGCAGAAGTGAGAACTTCTCGCCTTGCGACTAACGTTGTCTGGCTCTACAGGTTAAGTTTCAGAAATGAAATACTATCATGTAGTGCGGGCTTGCGTCAGTCAGCGCTATGTTTTTCTCGAATAATTTTAAAGAGGTGAAAACTCTAGCAAAAGCAAGACTTATTCATCAATGATGAAATCCGTGTACGTGAGTTCGTTTAATTGGTCTTGAAGGTGAGCAATTAGGGATTAAAGCCATAGTGAAGCTCAAGCACTTTGCTGACGATGCTAATGTGGACTTAGTTTTGATTCAACCACAAGCTAAGCCGCCTGTTGCGAAAATTATGGACTATGGAAAGTTCAAATTTGAGTATCAGAAAAACAAAAAGAGCAACGTAAAAACAAAGCGTTGTGACTGTGAAAAGAAGTGCGTCTTAGTCCGACCATCGACAAGGGAGACTTTGATACAAAAACTTCGTAATGCACGCAAGTTCCTTGAAAAAGGAAATAAAGTTAAAGTTTCTATTCGCTTCAAAGGGCGGATGATTACCCATAAAGAGATTAGGGGCTAAGGTCTTAGCAGACTTTGCTGAGCAACACAAGATGTTGCCATTATTGAGCAAAAAGCTACAGATGGATGGACGTCAAATGTTTATGCAGTTAGCTTTCGCTTCCAGACAAAAATAATTTTGTCAAAAAGTTAAAAAGGAGAAATTTATCATGCCAAAACAAAAACACACCGCGCATCAGCTAAACGTTTCAAACGTACAGGTTCTGGTGGCTTGAAACGTTTCCGTGCTTACACTTCACACCGTTTCCACGGAAAAACTAAGAAACAACGTCGTCATCTTCGTAAAGCATCTATGGATTGCATTCAGGAGATTTCAAACGTATCAAAAGCAATGCTTACTCGCTTGAAATAAGAGCTAGTTAATCACTGAACATTCTAGGAAATATTGAGGACATAAAACATGGCACGTGTTAAAGGTGGCGTTGTATCACGCAAACGTCGTAAACGTATTTTAAAATTGGCTAAAGGTTACTATGGAGCAAAAACATATCTTGTTCCGTACTGCAAAAGAGCAAGTAATGAACTCTTACTACTATGCATACCGTGACCGTCGTCAGAAAAACGTGACTTCCGCAAATTGTGGATCGCTCGTATCAATGCGGCAGCTCGTATGAACGGACTTTCATACTCACAATTGATGCATGGTTTGAAATTAGCGAAATTGAAGTAAACCGTAAAATGCTTGCTGACTTAGCTGTTAATGACGCAGCTGCTCTTTCACAGCTCTTGCTGATGCAGCTAAAGCAAAGCTTGGTAAATAATTATGAGATGGTCCCTATGGACCATTTTTTATATTTAAGTGTACAAGATTTTCTTTAAAAATACAATCAAGCATGATATAATAGAAGTGAGAGGAGATAAATCATATGGCTTCAAAAATGCTACATACTTGTTTACAGAGTGGAAAATCTAGAAAAATCAATCGCTTTTTTTATCAAGAGGCTTTTTGGTTTTAAGGAGTTACACGTAAAGACTTTCAGATTATCAATTCACTATTGTGTATCTCTGGTTTTGGATGGTGATGACTATGAATTAGAGTTAACTTATAATTATGATCATGGTCCTTATGTCATTGGAGATGGATTTGCTCACATTGCACTAGCACATCAGATTTGGAAGCTTTGCATGCGCAACATAGCCAAGCTGGATACGAAGTAACTCGATCTCAAAGGGTCTTCCTGGCAATGCTCCGAATTATTATTTTGTTAAAGATCAGGATGGTTATAAAGGTAGAAGTTATCCGAGAAAAACACTTTAAAAGTGATAGGTTGAGATGAAATGTCTCAGCCTTATTTTTATTATATAGAGGTCATCTTGACATGATAAAGAATTATCCAATAGATGATTGCTAATGAGGTTTCAAATTTTACTTTGTTAGTAGCTTACTATAAGAATTCAAAAAGACTCTCTAACGATAATTTTACTTTTTCATCAATCAGATTGGCATATAGCTATATGATCGATGTACTGTTTAAATATATAGAGCATTTTTGTTTCAAAAACAATTCATCTGAAGAAACGAATAAATTGAAAAAGCGAATATGATGATCTTTTTGCTTTTTCAAGATTAGAAATCAAGAAAGCATGCAAAATACTGTAAAGTAACTTTTTCTCATACTCAAATGAATGACGCTGGAAAACAAACCACTCCTTGCTTTTTCTGCATTTCTACTGAATTATCATATAAAATATATAGCAAAGATTATATGTATTTGGGGTAAAAAGTCATGTAACGCTTGACAATAAAATATAGGGATTTATAATAGAATTGAAGCATAGTTATATATTGTTGCAAATAAAGGAGGAAAAACATGAGTGGGAAAAACGACAAAAGTTTTCAATTAGAAAATTTTTCAATCGGTGCAGCTTCTGTCATGATAGGGCAATTCTACCTAGGTGCAGTAGCTAATGCTCCAAGTGTCAGTACAGATGAACGTACTAGTGCAGGAGTGGAGACAGTAAGCCAGCCTCAGGAATCGGAGATGTCTAATGTAACCTTACCGTGATCGAGCAGCTGCAACAAATCGAAACTTCAAATCCAGATACTGATAAAGTATCATCCGAAGCTTCTGTTGAAAAGAATACTGCGGAATCAAGTAAAGAAAATGCGCTTGAAAAATGAAACTGTACAAAAGACGACAGGTGAGTTGAGTCCTGCTCAAGCTCTGTCTCAACTTGCAAAAAGAAAACAGCAGAGAAACTTCCTTCTAGGAAAAGTAGAGGAAGGGGCCAAGCAAATCAAACTTCAGAGCCAAGTGAATTAGCTAAGCAACATTCTGAAGAAGTAACAAAGGAAAAACTGCAGAAACTACTAAGGAAGAAAATAGTGCGGAGAAAACTGCCGATCTTTCAAAAGGAAGAAACAGTAAACTATGATGTTACTTATAAAGATATAGATACTGGCGAAGTTGTTTATCGTGATGTTCGTCAAGCTACCATTCCAGTCGGAAAAGAAAGTGTTACAGTCAAGTCTGAAGGAAAAGAGCTGAGTTAATGAAGCTGCTCTCGGCAACTATGCTGATGAAAGCGGTGAAAGCTTAGTTCGTACGGCTACAATTAAGCGTGGTCAAACAGCAAGCTTGACCTATATCTCGTCAAAAGCTTTCCAAAATGATGAAGCTAAGGTAAGGAAGAGTCGGGAAAGTGGTAATAAGAAAATATTCCGGATGCTTCAGTAGGACAAGTTGTCCATAACATTAATGGAACTGTTGGAAAACCTTTGGAATATACACTTCCGTGGAGAGGTGCTTTTGCTTCTTCAACGGGAGGTTATATGGGGGTTACTGATAAGGAACTCAAAGAATATGGGCTAAGAAAGATAGTCAGTAGCCCAGTACAAATGTAAAAATTGTTGGTACGCCGACAAAAGCTGGTACTGCTAACGTTTTTCACAAGTAGGGAGTTCTCGTCATTCGGCATATGGGACGAGCACGCCAGGTTACTTAATCCATATAACTATAGGTGGAGCAGCAAATGGTAGCAATGGTCAAAAAGGCGACAAAGGTGAGAAGGGAGAAGCTGGTAAGTCCTTCCACTCAGGAAATGGGAATCCATCCACTAGTCTTGGAAACAATGGCGATACCTACCTCAACTACACGACAGGTCAAGTCTACACCAAGAATGGCGGTACTTGGACTGCAGTCGGAAAGCTGTGAAAGGGGCGACTGGTGCTAAAGGTGATAAGGGTGACACTGGAGCGCAAGGCGCAGCCGGACTTCTGCCCTCAGCGGTATGGTCCAACCCGACCCAACGCTGGCACAGGTAAGAACGGCGACACTTACATCAACACCACAACGGCGATGTCTTCCACAAGGCTAACAACGCTTGGACTCAAAGTCGGCAACATTAAAGCGCTAAGGGTGACACTGGGCCAGGTGCAGCTGGTAAGAATGGAACAAACGGAACTAATGGTGCAGCTGGATCTTCAGCTTGAGTGGAACGACCAGCCCAGCAGCAGCGACAGGGTAAAAATGGCGATACTATATCAACACCACAACCGGCGATGTCTTCCACAAGGCTAACAATACTTGGATGAAGACCGGCAATCTCAAAGGAGCTAAGGGTGATACCGGAGCAGCTGGTAAGAATGGAACAAATGGAACCAATGGCGCAGCCGGAGCATCAGCACTGAGGCGGAACAACCAGCGGTAGCAGCGACGGGTAAAATGGCGATACCTATATCAACACCACAACCGGCGATGTCTTCCACAGGCTAACAATACCTGGACTAAGACCGGCAACCTCAAAGGGCTAAGGGTGATACCGGAGCAGCTGGTAAGAATGGTACAAATGGAACCAATGGCACAGCCGGAGCATCAGCACTGAGCGGAACAACCAACCAGTAGCAGCGACAGGTAAAAATGGCGATACCTATATCAACACCACTACAGGAGATGTCTTCCACAAGGGCTAATAATACCTGGACTAAGAACCGGCAACCTCAAAGGAGCTAAGGGTGATACCGAGCACGAGGAGCTCAAGGAACAGCTGGTGCTAAGGGATTAGATGGTTCTAACATTACCACGAGCAATGGTGCTCCAGTTACTACAACAGGTAAAATGAGAACTGTCATAAATGCAACGACTGGCGTCTCTACTCTAAAACAAATAATGTTTGGAACAAAGTTGGTAACATTGAAGGGGCAAAAGGTGATAAAAGGCGATGCTGGTTCGGGTGCTGGAACAGGTCAAAATGGTAAAGATGGCAAATCTATCACTATCACGAAGACAGCAACTGATGCACAAGGTAACACTATTATCACTTTCTCAGATGGTACTAGTGTAACTGTTCAACGTGGAGCAAAAGGTGATACCGGAGCGGCCAGTCAAGAATGGAACAAACGGAACTAATGGCGCAGCCGGAGCATCAACGCATTGAGCGCGAACAACCAGTCCCAGTAGCAAATGCTGGTAGAATGGCGACACCCATCAACACTCACGACCGGCGATGTCTTCCACAAGGCTAACAATACGGATGAAGACCGGCGACCTCAAAAGGAGCTAAGGGTGATACCGGAGCGGCTGGTAGAGAATGGAACAAATGGAACCAATGGCGTAGCGGGCATCAGCACTGGAGCGGAACAACCAACCCAGTAGCAGCGACAGGTAAAATGGCGATACCTATATCAACACCACAACCGGCGATGTCTTCCACAAGGCTAACAATGACCTGGACTAAGACCGGCAACCTCAAAGGAGCTAAGGGTGATACCGGAGCAGCTGGTGAGAATGGTACAAATGGAACCAATGGCACAGCCGGAGCATCAGCACTGAGCGGAACAACCAACCCAGCAGCAGCGATAGGTAAGAATGGTGACACTTCCATCAACACCACTACAGGAGATGTCTTCCACAAAGCTAACAACACTTGGACGAAGACCGGCAATCTCAAAGGTGCTAAAGGTGATACGGGTGCAGTTGGTAAGAACGGTGCCCTAATGGTAAAGATGGTAAGTCCATCCTGGCACAGGTACGACGGCAGCAAGCAATGCCAACGGTAATTCTGGTGATGTCTACATCAACTCAAGTACAGGTGATCTTTATAACAAAGATGGCAACCAATGGAAATTCATTGGAAATGTCAAAGGTGCTAAAGGAGATACTGGTGTAGCTGGTAAAGTCAGCGCGACTGGTAAAATGGAGCAAATGGTGAGGACGGAAGCAGTCTGACAACCAGTGGTACAGATCCGAGTAGCTACTAGTGGTAAGAATGGTGATACTCATATTAATACTCTGACTGTTGATCTCTTTACTAAGATAAACAACACATGGATCGAGAGACAGGCTCAGTCAAAGGTCCAAAAAGGTGACAAAGGGGCGATACTGGTGCAGCTGGTGGTGGCTCAGGTTCAGGTCAAGCTGGTAAAGATGGTAAGTCTATCACGATTAGTAGTACATTGACAGATGCTCAAGGAAATACCATCGTAACCCTTCTCTGACGGACAAAGCATTACCATTCGCCGTGGTGAAAAAGGTGAGGTGAGAAAGGTGAGAAAGGTGACACAGGAGTAGCTGGTGAAGACGGTGCTACCGGTGCTAAAGGTGATGCAGGCCAAGCAGGTCGTGATGTGGTGTCAATGGAGCAAACGGGAAAAGATGGTAAATCTATTCTGAGTGGAGCTGGTAAACCAAGTAACACGACAGGTATCGATGGCGATCTTTATCTTGATACAACAACAGGCGATCTTTTGACTTCCAAAGATGGCGGTGTATGGAATCCAAGTGGAAACCTTAAAGGCTCTAAAGGCGACAAGGGAGATACTGGTATTGCAGGCCAAGCAGGTCGTGATGGTGTCAATGGAGCAAACGGAAAAGATGGTAAAATCTATCCTGAATGGAACTGGTACACCGAGTAACACAACAGGTACTCGACGGCGACCTTTATCTTGATACAACAACAGGCGATCTTTACTTCAAAGATGGCGGATCAGTGGAAACCAAGTGGAAACTTAAAGGCGCTAAAGGTGATACTGGTGCTAAAAGGGTGACAAAGGTGATACTGGAGCAGCAGGCAAAGACAGTTCTGGTAAAAAGCAAGTCAACAGTGGTAGCGGTCAACCAAATAATTCCCAAGGTAAAGATGGAGACCTCTATTATGATAAAGGAACAGGTCAGCTTTACTATAAAGATAATGGAGTCTGGAAACCCTATTATATTAAGGGTCAAAAAGGTGATAAAAGGCGATACAGGTCAAGCAGGCCGTGATGGCGTCGCAATGGAAAAAGATGGTAAATCTATCCTGAGCGGAACTGGTAAACCAAGTAACCTCACAGGTATCGATGGCGACCTTTATCTTGATTCAACAACAGGCGATCTTTGCTTCAAAGATGGCGGTTCATGGAAACCAAATGGTAATCTTAAAGGCTCAAAAGGCGATACTGGTGCAGCTGGTAAAGATGGTTTAGCGAGGCCGTGATGGCACAATGGAACGAATGGAAAAAGATGGTAAGTCTATTCTGAGTGGAACTGGTAAACCAAGTAACACCACAGGTATCGACGGCGACCTTTATCTTGATTCAACAACAGGCGATCTTTACTTCAAAGATGGCGGTTCATGGAAACCAAATGGTAACCTTAAAAAGGCTCTAAAGGTGACAAGGGTGATACTGGGGCAACAGGTCCGCAAGGCCCTAAAGGTCAGACGGAACACATGCGCTCACCATTACAAAGACTGAGAGCTAGATGGCAATGGTAACACTATCATTACCTTCTCAGACGGTAGCAAAGTGACCATTCCTAGGGGGCTAAAGGCGATAAGGGTGACACCGGAGCAGCTGGAAAAGACGGTTCAGGTAAACTGATTAATGGCAGCAGTCAACACACAATTCTCAAAGGTAAAGATGGCGACCTTTATTAGTGACAAAGGCACAGGCCAACTTTTACTACAAAGACAATGGTGTTTTGGGTGCCACTAAACCTTAAAGGTCAGCGACACTGGAGCACAAGGGCCTAAGGGAGACAAAAGGTGACACCGGAGCACAAGGACCTAGGGGAGATACCGGTGCATCAGGCACTGCAAGGACCTGAGGTGACTGCTGAGACACAGAGGACCTAAGGGAGAACCTGGCAACAACGGCGCGTCGCAACGGCGGCGGCAACAATGGCGGCGGCAACAACGGCGGCGGTCACAACAGCGGTCACAACGGCGGCGGCAACAACGGCGGCGGCTTAACAGCGGCGGCAGCAACGGCGGCGGCAATAACGGCGGCGGTCACAACGGCGGTGGCAATAACGGCGGCAGCAACAATGGCGGCGGTCACAACGGCGGCGGCAATAACGGCGGCAGATAACGGCGGCGGCAATAACGGCGGCGGTCATAACGGCGGCGGTCAGTAACGGCGGCGGTCACAGCAGCGGTGGCAATAACGGCGGCGGCAACAGCGGCGGCGGCAGCAATGGCGGCGGCAACAATGGCGGCAGCAACAACGGCGGCGGTCACAAGGCGGCGGCAATAACGGCGGCGGCAACAACGGCGGCGGCAATAACGGCGGCGGCAATAACGGCGGCGGCAATAACGGCGGCGGTCATAACGGCGGCAGCAACAACGGCGGCGGCAATAACGGCGGCAGCAATAACGGCGGCGGTCATAACGGCGGCGGTCAGCAACGGCGGCAGTAACAATGGCGGCAATAACGGCGGCAGCAATAACGGCGGCGGTCAGTAACGGCGGCAGCAACAACAGCAGCGGTCACAACGGCGGTGGCAATAACGGCGGCGGCAACAACGGCGGCGGCAACAATGGCGGCGGCAACAATGGCGGCAACAACGGCAGCGGTCACAACGGCGGTGGCAATAACGGCGGCGGCAACAACGGCGGCGGCAACAATGGCGGCGGCAACAATGGCGGCAGCAACAATGGCGGCAGCAACAATGGCGGCAGCAACAGCGACGAGTGGTCACAACGGCGGCGGTCACAACGGCGGCGGCAATAACGGCGGCGGCAATAACAATGGCGGCAACAGCAGCGGCGGCAACAATGGCGGCGCAATAACGGCGGCGGTCATAACGCGGCGGCAACAATCGGCGGCAATGGTTCAAATCTTAACACAGGTGGCCTTAGATCGCTTTCAAATGAAAAAGATGCTAACCATTTATCAAATAGTCTAGCAACAACTACAAAACTGGGTAATGGTGCTGGTAGACAGCTTCCACACACAGGTGAAGAAGCCTTAGCATTCCTTCCAGCAGTCGCATGGACTGTATGGGAGCAGGTGTGCTTGCTTATCAACTTCTCAACGTAAAAAACAAGATTAAATCTTGAAGAAAACTGCCAGCTTTAATAAGCTGGCAGTTTTTATAGTATGTATCGAAAGAATAAAATTACTCTTTGTTTTTATATATAAAAAGCCAACAAGTTAAAACTTGCTGGTTTTTAAACATTCAACACTTTATCCAAGAAGTCTTTTTAATCGTGGGTGTTGAGGATTGTCAAAAGATTTGGTCTGGTGTGCCATCTTCTAGAAATTCTCCGTCAGCTGTAAAAGATTACACGGTTGCGACCTTGCGAGCAAATCCCATTTCGTGTGTAACGATAATCATGGTCATTCCTTGCTCAGCTAGCTCTTTCATAACATTGAGAACATCGCCGACCATTTCAGGGGTCAAGTGCAAAGTAGGCTCATCGAAAAGCATAATATCAGGATTCATGGCTAAACCACGTGCGATTGCAACGCGTTGCTTTTGACCACCTGATAAGCTGTTGGGATCGGCAGCAGCTTTATCAGCTAGTCAACCTTTTCTAATAATTCCATTCCAAGTTTATCTGCTTCGAGCGGCTCATAATCTTGTGTTCAACTGGGGCAAAAAGTGATATTTTGTAAGACAGTCATGTGAGGGAAAAGGTTAAAATGCTGAAAAACCATCCCAATATTTTTCACGGACTACATCAACATTCGTCTTTTATCAGTCAAGTCGAAACCATCAACAGTGATGGTCCCGCTTGTTACCTCTTCTAGGCAAATTGAGACTGCGTAGTTGATTTTTCCTGATCCTGAAAGGGCCTATAATACAGACAACATCACCTTCATAGAGATTGAGCAGTAATTCCTTTGAGAACCTCATTTTCTCCATAGTATTTGTGGAATCGTTTACATCAATTTTTAATTTTGCCATTAATGAATCCTCTTTTTCTAAGTGTTTTGCAAGTCTTGTAAGAAAAGTAATAATCAAGAGATAAAGTACCGCTAAAATTGCATACATACGGAAGCTTTGGTGGTTAGCGATGCAATGACATTTTTACCTGTTTGGAAAAAGCTCCATCAGTCCAATCGCTGAGACGATTGTTGTGTCTTTAAGTGCGATGACAAATTGGTTGACAAAGTTTGGAAGCATGATTTTGGTAGCTTTAGTAGGATGACTTTTCTCATTGTCTTTGAGTAAGAAATACCTAAACTTCGACTGGCTTCCATTTGTCCGACAGGTACGGCCTGAATTCCTCCACGGACAATCTCTGCGATATATGCGCCTGAGTTGAGTGAGAGAGCGATTGTTCCGGCAACAAAATCATTAATCAGGCTTTGTTGATTTGTGATAGACTCGATTAAATTAGAGATGCCCCAGAAGATAAAGGCAGCGAGTATCATCAAAGCGAATACCGCGAATCACGTCGACAAAAATTGTTGCAATAAGGCGTAATGATTTATAAGGGCTTACGCTAAACATACCAAATATGATACCAATTAAAATAGCGATAGCAGAAAGTAGGGCTAAAGCGATGGATACCAAGTCCGCTAAGAAGTTGTGGAAAGTTATTGGATAGCAATCCCCAAATTGTTGATTCATCAACAGAAGATTCAACTGAAGAGTTATCTGCCAAGTATTTTTCAGGATCTCTGTCATAAGTTCCATTTTCCTTTTAGGTTAGCTAATCCATTGTTAAACATCTTGATCGACTCTGGATGGCTTCCTTTTTAACTGCAAAGGCTAATTTCCCACTTGGAGTTCCTTCTACGGGTGTTTTAAATTTTTACCTTGTTTGATGGCATATCTGATAACAGGTTCGTCATCCATGATGGCGGCTACAGATCGCTAATTTAAACTATCGTAGAGAAGCGCCATCTGAGAAAGTTTTGATTTTATAACCATACTTGGTTTGATTGTCCGTTAAGAAAGTCTGAGAAGCTGTTCCGTTTTTAACTCCGACTGTTCTTCCTTTTAAATCCTATATGAAGATATGGTGCTGGATTCTGATACAGCTAATATAGAATTGCTGTATAGTAAGAATCGGAAAAATCAAACGTCAGTATCTGTCACGGTCATACCAGCAATCATGCCATCTGCTGGCCAGATTGTACAGCGTTTAGCGCCGCATCAAAACCTCGTTATTTATTTTGGAGAGTGAGACACGATCATCAGCAATAGCCTTAATCAGGTCCATATCGATACCAGTATACTGAGTTGCTTTCATTTTGAAAAACAAATGGCGCAAAAGAAGAGTCACTAGAGATAATATATGTTGACTTGACAGGGAGTAGCCTTGTCTGCCACGCCTACCTATTGCGTTAGAAAAAGGTATCAGTGTAATAAATGTTAGTAAAAAGTGCTATAATGTTTCATACTAGCCTCCTTTTTAGAATATGCTAAGATTATACCAAAAATAATGTTCTTTAGCAAATTTTTAAGTATCATATGTTAGATTATCTAACATATTATTTTTAGTGAAATGAAATTTTTGACTTTAAGAATAGGAACGCTTCATCAAAAATGTGCATTCTTTACATGCAAATCCTTAAGAAACACGACGTTCAGCTATTAAGCTATAAAGCATAACCCAAAAAGCCTGAGAAAGAAAAGGCAAATATGGTGAATGATAGAAGCACAATTTAAGGAATAAAAAGATGATTAACAGAATAACAGATAATAAATTTGAATTGGTTTTCCAAGTACGAGCCTTCAGGTGACCAGCCTCAGGCTATTGAAGCTGGTGGATAATATTGAGGGGTGAAGGCCCAGATTCTCATGGGGGCGACTGGTACTGCAGTAAGACCTATACCATGAGTCAGGTTATCGCTCAGGTCAACAAGCCGACACTGGTTATCGCCCATAATAAAAACGCTGGCCGGCCAGCTTTATGAGTGAGTCAAGGAATTCTTCCCAATAACGCTGTGGAATACTTCGTTTCTCTACTATGATCACTACCAGCCAGAGGCTTATGTGCCTTCAGTGATACTTATATCGAAAAAGGATAGCTCAGTCAATGACGAGATTGACAAGCTCCGTCACTCAGCGACATCAGCTCTCTTGGAGCGGAATGATGTGATTGTTGTGGCTTCGGTCTCTTGTATCTACGGTCTGGGTTCGCCTAAGGAATACTCCGATAGCGTGGTTAGCCTACGTCCGGGTCTAGAAATTTCAGAGATAAGCTACTGAATGATGCGGTAGATATCCAGTTTGAGCGCAATGACATTGATTTTCAGCGGGGAAATTCCGGGTTCGAGGCGATGTGGTTGAGATTTTCCCAGCTTCTCAGGATGAGACATGCGCTTTCGGGTAGAGTTTTTCGGAGATGAGATTGACCGGATTCGTGAGGTTGAAGCACTGACAGGTCAGAGTCTTGGGTGAGGTGGATCGTTTGGCCATCTTCCCAGCCACTCACTTCGTGACCAATGAAGACCACATGGAAGTAGCCATTGCTAAGATTCAGGCGGAGCTGGAGGAGCAGCTAGCTATCTTTGAGAAGGAAGGCAAGCTTCTGGAAGCCCAGCGCTTGAAACAGCGCACAAGTACGATATCGAAATGCTGCGTGAAATGGGCTATACAAACGGTGTTGAGAACTATTCTCGCCACATGGATGGTCGAAGCGAAGGAGGCCACCTTTATACCCTTCTGGACTTTTTCCCTGATGATTTCTTGATTATGATTGATGAGAGTCACATGACCATGGGACAGATTCGCGGTATGTACAATGGCGACCGCTCTCGTAAGGAGATGCTGGTTAATTATGGTTTCCGCTTGCCGTCTGCCTTGGACAACCGTCCGCTGCGCCGGGAGGAGTTTGAAAGCCATGTTCACCAGATTGTCTATGTATCTGCTACGCCGGGCGACTATGAAAATGAACAGACGGATACTGTTATTGAGCAGATTATCCGGCCGACAGGGCTTCTGGATCCAGAGGTGGAAGTCCGCCCAACTATGGGGCAGATTGATGACCTTTGGGAGAAGTAATGCACGTGTCGAAAAAAATGAGCGGACCTTTATCCACAGCCCTGACCAAGAAGATGGCGGAAGATTTGACGGACTACTTCAAGGAAATGGGTGTCAAGGTTAAGTATATGCACTCGGACATCAAGACCTTAGAACGGACTGAGATTATCCGTGATTTGCGCTTGGGTGTCTTTTGACGTTCTGGTTGGGATTAACCTGCTGCGCGAGGGAATCGATGTTCCCGAGGTTAGTCTGGTGGCAATTCTTGATGCAGATAAGGAAGGTTTCCTCCGCAACGAGCGTGGCCTAATCCAAACCATTGGCCGGGCAGCCCGCAACAGTGAGGGGCATGTGATTATGTATGCGGACACTATGGCCCAGTCCATGCAGCGTGCTATCGATGAAACTCTGCCCGCCGTCGGGCAATCCAGACAGCTTATACGAAGAGCATGGCATTGCACCGCAGACTATCAAGAAAAGAAATCCGTGATCTAATCGCCGTAACCAAGGCGGTTTCAAAGAAAGAGGACAAAGATGTCGACATCAATAGCCTCAACAAACAAGAGCGCAAAGAACTCGTCAAGAAACTGGAGAAACAAAATGCGAGGAAGCCGTCAGAAGTGCTTGACTTTGAACTTGCTGCCCAGATTCGTGATATGATGTTGGAAGTCAAGGCGTTGGGGTAGGAAAGAAAGGAAAAGATGAACTTTAAAGAAGAATTTTATGGTTTTTACAGGGAACCATTTAATAAAGAAAATATGACAGGTGAGAATACAATTATTGTGTTTGATACCAGCTCATTGCTTAATGTATTTAGATTTTACACCAGAAACATCAAAAGAATATTTTGAGATAATTCAAAGTATACAAGATAAAATTTATATTCCATATCTTGTGGCTTTTAGAATTCCACTTTCATAAATCCGAAACGTTGTTAGATGAAATAAATGTGACAAAGTTTAAAATGATTTCAGCAGAGAATTGGAATAAGGTGAAGTTGGAAAGCAGCAAAAGCACTATTTTCAAGTCTTTCGTATAGAAATGATAAAAGATAATAAAAAGAATTGAACACTTATCTGTCGAGTTACTGAATTCAAAAAGAACTTGATATAGAAAATAAATTAGTTGAGAAGATTTCCTCAATAAGTAGAATCAAACTAATATTTTTAATGCATTGGTTGAAGTATGCAAAGTAAAACAGGAGAGCGGTATACTCAAGATATGATTACAGACATTGAAAAGGAAGGAGAGGAAAGATATAAAAATGAGATACCACCTGGACTGTAATGATGCTAATAAAAATTATCAAGAGTTATAATGGTATAAAGTACCAACAAAAGTTTGGAGATTTAATTATTTGGAAGGATATAATAGCAACGAATGATAAAATCAAAAATGTAATTTTGTGACTTCTGATGGTAAACAGGATAGTAAAACTGATTTAAAACCATAAAAACTTGTGTTGGAATTGATGGAAATGGTAAGAATAAATATCAGATTATTGGTCCAAGAATTGAACTTATTGAGGAAATGAAAAATGAGACTGGGGCAGATTTTTGTTAATGGATGAACTGGAATTCATGAAACAATTCTCACGAGAGGAAGTGTCATCTCAGTAGTTAAATCTATTAGTGATACATTACTTGATTTTGTTAAATCGTGTCTACTTCTTTTAAATGACGGCGATGTAGTAAAACCTTTTGTGAAAGCATCTTCTCAAACCGTAAACAAAGACCATCCGTAATTAAAGGCGAAAAGTCACAGATGTTTCTGAATTATTAAAAATTGTAGAAAATAATTATAAAATTAGTGAAGTAATAGGGATTACTTAAAAACTGAACTACCAAACATGAATTTTTGAAAATGACTATGGTGATTTGAGGTTGGGAGAATTTGAATATGTAACGATTACAGGAGTGGAAATTGAAGAATACACATTTGAAGATGACTTTTATGAAATTAGGTGTACAGCAAACATTGATGTGAATATAGACTTTAATATTGTTACCAAAGGCCCTTTCTACGAAGAACTTGGAGATGCGAATTTTGAATATGAGTCATCGGAATTAGATGTTACTTTTGAGATATCATTTATTTATGATTTGGATTATGATTCATTTGAAGATATAGATATAATCAACTTTAAATTTTAATTGTATGTAGAATAGAGGTATATTTATGCGTTATGTACTTTTTACTCCGCATGGCATCAATGTCGGCGGGAATAACAAGGTCGTTATGGCTGATACGAAGAAGGATTTGGCTGGGTTAGGTTTTGAAAATCCAGTTTCCTACATCAATAGTGGCAATATTTTCTTTGATAGCGAGGGAGCAGGAGGAGAGGATTCGGGAGATATTGTCGAGCTTATTTCAGACAGTCTTACGATTTTTCCTCTGCCTTTTTGTCCTTGTCAGCTCTGCTATGCTTCAAAAAGAAACAGCCAATTTACTGGTTGGTGGCAGGATGAAACAGCCTTTCGGCGCGATGTTCTCTTTATCTACCGGAAACAGACAAGGAGAGCGTTCAAGAGCTGGCAGGCAGCTGGAGCGGCGAATGAGAAGGGAGCAACTGCATTTTGGGCAGACGGCTTTCTTTTATAGCAATGCTGACCAAGCGGACTATCTCAAGTCCAACTACCATAAGAAACTGCTCAAATCTAGTTTTTACAAGCAACTAACTATCCCGAAAACGGCAAGACTTTCCAGAAGATTATGGAGTTGGTAAATGAACAGTAAAAACTAAAATAAAAGTTTCAGTTAACAAGTTTTGTCTTTGCTTAGAAAAATTGGCTAGTAGATGCTTTTTAAATTATTTAGTCTTAATAGTTGTTGCGATTAGTGTGGCATTTTTAATGTTTTGAAATAAAAGTATTCCTGAACTATTTTGCCATGTTTATTATATAGCCTTTTTGTTTTATAGAGATAAAATTAGAACACGGAGAAGGTTTTATGAGACCATTACGAAACTTGGATTCTTCTTGTGTTTGGTTTCCAGTGCAACTTATATTTTTTAGTAAAAGCTAGGCTTGCTATTCTTTATTGCTATTAATTTAGAAAGGAAGAAGAATGTCTCGTTCTCAGAAACAATTCTAACAAACATCTGCCTTGTCGAAGATGTATCGAGTGCTAAAGTCCTAATGCAGTATCGTTCTCCTAGCTATCGTTGGTCTGGATATGCCTTTCCAGGTGGTCACATTGAGAAGGGCGAGTCCCTCCATGATGCGGTAGTGCGTGAGATTTTAGAGGAAACAGGTCTGACCATTTCTCATCCGAAATTGGTTTGGGGGTTAAGAACTGGCATACGGATGAAGGGATTCGCTATATCGTCTTTTTGCTATAAAAGCGACCGAATTTTTCAGGTCGAGATTCATTCTGACAGAAGAAGGCGAGATTTCTTGGGTAGATAAGGCTACTCTTTCACAGCTGGACTTGGCCTACGATATGCTTGAGCTTATGCGTATGATGGAAGATGAGGAATTATCGAATATTACTATCACGAGCATGCAAAACAGTTGGCGCAAAGAGTATGTACTGAAAAGACTGACTAGGCTATATCCTAATCAGTCTTTTTCAATGTATTCAACAAAAATCCCAAATCTCTCTCAAGCTGCTTCGACATAGTCCGCATCTTGCTGAGAGTCAGCTTGTATCAGGTGATAGTGAACTCCGTCTGTCAGCTCAGACAGTGGGCGGAATTCGAGATTCTTTGACTTGTTGCAGAAAATGTTGAACATCCGACGACAAGTCAGTTTTAAGTAAGTTGGATTTCACCATATGCTGGTGCTCAATCAGAATATTTTGTACACGCCCCCATTGCTCTACGATAGCCAGTAATTCTGCCTCCATATCTTCAGCTCTGTCGCTGAATCTTGAAAGACGCGATGGACTGCGTTGCTCTCTTCATGGTCTTTATAAAAGATAGCCACGGTTTGTAGAGAGAGGATGGGGTGCACCATCAGCCCAATAATGCAATAGTCTTGTACGATTATCTGCCTTTGTTACATGAGTGCTCAGCTAGTGACTGACCGTTTAACGCTGATGATTCTTTTAATGAGTTCTAATAATTGTTGTTTTCTTTGCTTTGTCATAGCTTCATTTTAAGACAAATAGGGATAAGTTGCAGGATTATCTAATCAAAGCTTGAAAAATAAAATCAGAAATCAAAAGTCTACGATACTGTGAATAATAATGCCAAAGCCAACCAAGATAAACAATAAATAGAAAGATTACCACTTGGATAAGCAGTGACTGTATAACGCAGACCACCACTTCCCTAAAGCATGAATAACAGCTAAAACAATGTTAAAATCCATTTTTAGCAGGAATATTTAATGTATCGGGTGATAAATAAAACGCACCAAGAGAGCCAAACTAAAATATGGGAGAAGGCTCAGAAGACAATTACAAATGGATAACCAGCTATCAAAAACCAAATGTCGACCCTAGGATGACAATTACCGCCATCAGAGGAGAGATAAACATGGCTAAAAAGATAGCGACGTGACTAGCCAATGTATATGATGCAGGTGGGATGACGATTTTAGAGGGCATTACCATAGGGATAGCAATAGCAGAGCTGTTAACAAAGCTGTTAGAGGTCAAAATTGATTCCTAGATTTAGGGGTACATAATAATCTCCTTTTCAATTAAGTGTATATACAGTAGTATAGTATAATGTTTTGACTAAAAAGTCAATAGATACTTGTTGTTTTTATTTCAAAAATGGACAAAGGGAGCTTTTTTATTTAAGCTGAGGCATGGTATAATATGTTAAGTAGTTTTTCTAGAAGAGGTAGCTATGAACGAAATTAAATGTCCTAATTGTGGGATGAGGTTTTTACAGTCAATGAGAGTCAATACAGTGAGCTTTTGTCGCAGGTTCGGACAGCAGAGTTTGACAAAAGAAATTCATGATCGGATTAAGCAGGAGTTGGCTTTGTGCGAGCAAAAATCTCAAAAACACTCACCAAGTGATGCTTTCACAAAAAGAACAAGAAATCAGCAATCTTAAAAGCCAAATTGCTCAGTTTGAGACCGGCAGGAATTGGCAAAGAAAGAGCGAGCAGGTAGCTAGTCTTCAGTTACAAGAGAAAGACAAGGAAGTTCAGCAATTGGAAAGTCAAGCTGACTACTCTACGCTTGGAGCATGAAAATCAGTTGCAAAAGACTTTGTCTGCACTGGAAAAAGAGCGCGATGAGGTAAAGAATCAACTAGCCTTGCAAGAAAAAGAAGCACGCACTCGCAGACTTCTCTCAAAGAGCGCTATGAGGTGAGCTTCGACAGAAAGACGAAACTATTGAGTTTTACAAGATTTCAAGGCTAAAGCAGTCTACTAAGATGATTGGCAGAGTTTGGAACAGCACTGCGAGTACGAGTTTAACAAGAACCGTATCGCCATGTTTCCACGAGCGGAGTTTGGCAAGGACAATAATGCCAGAACTGGCAGCAAGGGTGACTACATTTACCGCGAGGTGGATAAAAATGGTGTAGAAATCCTCTCCATCATGTTTGAGATGAAAAATGAAGGTGATGAGACGGCGACCAAGAAGACGAGCATTTCTTCAAAAGAGCTGGATAAGGACCATGGGAGAAAGGCTGTGAATATGCCATTCTAGTGACACTTCTTGAGGCTGACAGTGAACTTTATAATTCGGGTATTGTCGATGTGTCCTATGCCTATGAGAAGATGTATGTTATCGGCCCCCAGTTCTTTCTGCCCATGATTACCCTCTTGCGTAATGCTGCGCTTAACTCGCTCCAGTACAAGCAGGAACTAGCCTTGGTGCGGGAGCAGAATATTGATATTACGCATTTCGAAGAAGATCTGGATGCCTTTAAAGTTGCTTTTTGCAGAACTATCAGTCTGCTTCGACCAACTTTAGCAAGGCTATCGAAAGAGATTGACAAAGCAATCCAGGATGGAAGAAATCAAGAAATTCTGGCAACCTCTGAAAATCAGCTTCGCTTAGCAAACAACAAACTGGATGACGTCTCTGTCAAAAATTCGACGCGCAAAATCCTACCATGAAAGCTCAAAGTTTGAAGCTTTAGAGAGAAAGTGAGATGGTAAGCAATGAATGGAATTATTAATTTAAGAAAAAGAAGCGGGAATGACTTCGCGATGCGGTGTTTAAGCTACGTAAAATTTTGAAAACTAAGAAAATTGGTCATGGAGGCACCTTGGATCCAGATGTGGTTGGCGTGCTTCCGATTGCTGTAGGTAAAGCAACTCGCCTGGTTGAGTTTATGCAAGAGGAAGGTAAGGTCTACGAGGAGAAATCACACTAGGTTTTTTCAACAACGACTAGAGGACGCCAGCGGTGATGTTGTTGCAAGGACACCAGTTGCGGAATCTTTGGATGAAAAGCTAGTAGATGATGCTGTTTCTAGTTTGATGGGATTTCATTACACAGATTCCTCCGATGTGGCCCGGCTGTAAAGGTAAATGGCCTGCAAACTTTATGGGTAATGCTCGAGCAGGAGAATCAGTAGAGCGACCGGAACGTCAAGTGACCATCTATCATTTTGAGCGCGAGCTAGCTCGATTATCTATGAGAAAAGAGACTGCTCGTTTTACCTTTCGTGTAAAATGTAGTAAGGAACCATATTTCGTACTTTATCCCGATTCAACTTGGTGAAAAACTAGGTTACGCTGCTCACATGTCCCAGCTGATACGGACTTCTCAGCAGGTATGAGTTTAGATGATGCTTTGACCTGGATCGAATATGCGATCGGGTGACAGTGGAGGATTATTCTTTTCTCCAGCCACTGAAATAGGGATTGGGGACTTACAGAGATTGAGCTGAGATGAGCAGGTCGAGGATGTGAAAAAGCGGTCGTTTTATCAGCTTGATGTCAGAAGAAGCTGGCTTTTATAAGGAGAAGTTAGTAGCGATTTTAGAAAAACGAGAGGATCGATATAAGCCTCGCAAGGTCTTTCTCTGATATTTTATGATAGAATAGAAAGAATGAAAACAATTCGCATTTCAAATGAAAAATAGTTCAACAAGTTGAAGATACTGTTTTAGTATTGGGTTTTTGATGGACTTCATAGAGGTCACCAAGCGCTTTTGCAGAAGCGAAAGATTGCTACAGAAAAACAATTAAAAATCGCAGTCTCAATTCTCCCAGAGTCACCAAAACTCGCTTTTCGTGCGCTTTCAACCTGATTTGTTGCTCCATCTCAATAGTCCTGAAGAAAGAGAAGAGTTGCTTTGCAAAGCAAAGGTGGATGCTCTTTATTTGATTGACTTTACTAGTCATTTTTCAAGCAAATACGGCGTGATGAAAAATATATAAAAAGCCTTAAAAGCAAAGGTCATAGTTGCTGGATTTGATTATCAATTTTGGGTCCAGATAGGCGAGAAGTTCATAGAGTTGAATCAATTTTCGATGGACAAATTATCATTGTTCCATCAATTAATCATGAAAAACAAAAAATTCTTCAACCCGCATCCGAAAAGCTATCAAAGAAGGTAGTGTAGCTGAGCGACGCGTTTATTAAGCTATCCTTTTCGACTAGAGGATTGTTGCGCAGATGCTCGTGGTCGTACAATCGGCTATCCAACAGCAAATTTAGCACCATGGATCGGGTGTTACCTGCAGATGGAGTTTATGAGTGGATGTGGGAGCATAAGGGGCATAAATATAGAGGCATGGCTAGTGTCGGTGATGCTGACTTTTGAGGAGATGAGCTACTGAGGCAAATATTTTTGATTTTTCAGGTGAGAGATATACGGTGATACGATACGTATTTTTGGATGGATAAAATTCGTGATGATTAAATTTGATGGTGTAACTGACTTGCTCAGCTGGCTGATGATAGCTCCGACTATGGCAAGGATAAAAGATGAAGCATTGATACAAAAAGTATAGTCAAGTGCCTATATTTTGAAGTATAATAGAAGTAGTTACTAAGAAATAAGAAGAGAAGCACATGATTACACTATCTATCACGGGTTGTGCGTCTTGCCGTAAAGGCACTGTCTGGCTGTTAAATCATGAAGTCCCCTTTGAGGAGCATACATGACAGCCTTTATCAGCTCATGAATACAGCATATTCTTTTCTTTGACAGAAAATGGGACAGATGACATCATTTCTCGTCGTAAAAATTTTTCAAAACTCAATTTAGATGTTGAGGGGCTATCTATCTCGAGTTAATCAGTTAATTGAGAATCCATCTTTATTGCGTCGTCAATCATTTTGGATGGCAAACGAATGCAGATTGGATTTAATGAAGATGAGATCGTGCCTTTTTACCTGTAGTTATCGTCAGCAGAGTGCGCGATGCTACTTTACGTGCAGAAATTGAATAATATATGAATAAAATTATGAGTACCCACTCGTTTATCGTAGAGCACTGAAGATTGTTTCGGTGCTTTCTTTTTGAATGATGTTGAAAAAGCTTACGAGATCAAAAGTAGCAGCTCAAGAGTTGCTGGCTTCTTATCAAAATTAAACATGTTGTGCAAGTAAAGCTAGAAAAGCGAATTGGTCGAGAGTTTGAGGCTGTTAGCAGCTATTCTTTATCAGGCTGTTCAGGCTGCTAAAGGCATGGGGAAAAGGATGGTTTCTCTTGGAAAATAAATTTGATTTTTGCAAGAAATCTCGTTTTTAAAAGCTGGTTCTTACATTTTTGAATCACATGGGCGAGGATTTAGAAGTTGAAGAAAAGACTAGCTCAACTGACTTGGTGACTCAGCTAGATAAGAATGTTCAGCAATTATTGATAACGGAAATTTTAAAAAGCATTGTCAAAATGATGCTATTTTTGCTGAGGAAGACCACCATACTTGTGTATATACAAAAGGAGCAGTCTGGTGAGTTTGATGCAATCGATGGCACAGCTAATTTTGTGGCGCAAGGCTATGACTTTGCAGTGATGCTTGCATACTATGAGAACGGTCTTGGACAATTTGGAATAATCTATGATGTCATGCGAGACAGAAATGTACCATGGGTAGGGTCATCTGAGTTAAATGCAATGACAGATATTGCCTCCCTTTCAGAATCGTTCCTTAAAGCGTTTCTTGATTGCTTCAAATGCAGGAATGCTTAGGAGAGCAATGATTAGAGTTGCTGACTTGACGAAGCATTGTTTGGGTGCACGTGCTTATGGGAGTGCGGCTATAGTTTTCAGCCGTATTCTACAAGGACGCTTGTTGACTTATATTACTATCTTTATCCTTGGGATTACGCTGCCGCTGCTATTTTTAGGAGAAAAATTAGGTTATGTCACTTTGACGCTTGATGGTAAGCAACCAAACTTCAAAACACGCCAAGGAATTATGATGCTACCTAGAAGAAACTGCCTGAGATTCAATCTTATATTTATCAGGAGGAGAAAAAGTGAACATGAAGTTTCCAATAGGATTTGAAGAAAATATCAGCGACTTCTGAAGAAGAAGCCGCTTCTTTTCTCAACTTTTTGATGAGAAACCGGTCTCTGCTTTTTCGAATCAATCCCATGAAAGAGAGGCCAGCTTGTTTTTGAAAATCCTATTTTGAATACCGATCTGTATGGAAGAGGTGTCTGGTAAGTCTCCTGAACATGCCAATGATACTGGTCTGGTGTATTCACAGGAACCGGTGCAGCCCAAATGGTCGGGCAAATCCGCCTCGACCTCAAAAAGGAATGAAGGTTTTGGATGCTAGTCGCTGCACCTGGTGTGCAAGTCAACCCACTTGCATATCGTATGTCTTGACAATACAGGCTTATTAATATCGAATGAAATTAATAGCAAACGTGCCAGATTTTAGTTGAGAAATATAGAACGCTGGTGCTCAAAATGTTGTAGTTACCAATGAATCCGCTGCATCGCTTAGCGAAAGTCTCGGCTATTTTGACTTAATTGTCTTGGACGCTCCGTGTTCTGGGCGAAGGGATGTTTCGCAAGCAACCTGGATGCAATGGATTATTGGTCTGATTACCCAGCCCAGTGCGCCTCTGCTGTAAAGAGAAATCTTAGAGATGCTGCTAAGATGTTGGCTCGCGGTGGAGAGCTTGTTTATTCTACCTGCACATGGGCTCCTGACCAGAAAATGAAGAAATTGTAGCTGAGTTTTAGATACATTTCCTTTGGAATTGGTGGATATTCCAAAAATAAATGGAATGGTAGCTGGGATTGATTTTCCGGAAACAGCTCGAATGTATCCGCATCATTATAAAGGTGAGGACAGTCGTTGCCAAGAGACTTTGCTTTACAGAAGAAAATGTACCAGCAAAGGGTGAAATCCAGGACGATCGAAATTTAATCCCTCTGAACAGAAGGCTCTTTTGGCAGAGCTTTCTCAAAAGAGCATTTGAAAGTAGAGCTTGAGGACTTTACAAACTTTTGGTGATCGACTTTTACTTATTACCGGCTGGATTGCCTGATTTATCTAAGCTGAAAATAGCCCGCAATGGTCTTCATTTAGAGGTATCTTTCAAGACGCTTTTGGGCTCAAAAGCTTCGCCTATAGGTTTTTGGCATTACTGCCCAGCCAAGTCAAAAATAAACTAGAATTAAATCAGCAAGACTTGAAGTTTGCGTGGGTGGAGAAAGCTCTTCTAAATTAAAGGAATCTCTTCCTAATGTTTGAGCATCGATTGCTTATCAATGGAAAATGGATTAGGGTTTCTGCAAAATTGAAGCTAATCAAACGTTATTATTTTCCTAAAGGGCTTCGCTTTAGGTAAAATGCTCTCGAAATCTATATATGCGATATAGAAGTTTGGAAATGACGAAGCAAATGCAGAATTGCGTACTTTTCTGTCCAAACTAAAAGGAGATATAATTTGAGAACGAGTGAGAAAGATAGCTTTAGGGTTGCTAACCATTTTTAGTAGTTTTACTTTATCAGCCTGCGCTTCTCGGATCGATCGTGGCGAAATCCATGACTGCTGTGAGGTTCAACTGCATTACAGCCCTTGGTTGAGGCTGCAGCTGATGAAATTCAGCTCCAGCCAATCTTGGAAAGACAGTCACCGTAGCAGGGCGGTGGTTCGGGTACCGGCTTGTCCCAGGTTCAATCTGGAGCGGTTGAGATCCAGGAAATTCAGATGTTTTCGCCGAAGAGAGAGAATTGATGCTTCAGCTCTCGCCGATGATGTAGTGTTGCTGTCGCTGGACTTGCTGCTGTGATTGTCAACAAAGAAGTCAGCGTTGATAACCTTACGACAGAGCAACTGATCTTTTCATGGCGAATACGCAATCAACTGGAAGCAGGTAGGTGGAAAAGGATTTAGAAATTTCCATTATAGACCGAGTAGCTATGCTCAGGCTCACGTGCAACCTTTGATAGATGTAATTATGGATGGCACTTCAGCTGTTTCAAAGCCAGGAGCAAGATTCAAATGGAATGGTTAAGTCCATTGTGTCACAAACCCAGGCGCAATTTCTTACCCTAGCCTTTGGCTTATCTGGATAATTCAGCAAAACACAATGAATTGCAAATCGATACAAGCCAACAAATTAAATGTATGTAGCTAGCAAACGCTTGGCCCCTTTGGTCTTACTTATGAACATATGTATACACTATGGCGAGCCGAAAGGTTTAACAAAAAGAATTTCTCGATTATATGCTTTCCAGATGAAGTCCAAGAGAGGCGTTGTTATGGAACGAGTATATTTCCAGTAAGATATGAAGGTTATGCAAGGACGCCGACGGTAATGTCACAAAGATAGAAGGAGGCATGTGTGGAAACTGACACGTAAAGAACTAGCTAAGAAATTGCTATATCATCTTCTATTCTCTACGTTTAGAGAAGTCTAGCGAAAGTATCTGACTTTTGCATTGTTTATCTTTGATTGTCGATTATCGTTGCCACGATGCTTGGTCTTTGTTGCTCAAAAAGGGCTCTACTTTCTTTGTCAATGGCGTCAGTGATCTTTGAATTCCTCTTTGGCTCAACTTGGAATCCTTCATGGCAAGGAATTTGGTGCCCTGCCAATGATTTGCGATGTCATTGTGACCACATTTTGTCTGCACAGATTATGCGACACCTTTTGCGATTGGGCAGCGAGTCGTCATGACGGAGGTTTCCGTAAAGGCGTCGTATACTTCAACCTGCGATTGAATTGTTGGTTGGGATCACTCTGCATGCGTCTATGGTTTTATTGGCTTGCAAGTTGGTTGTGCCCTTTGTTCGCCTCTATTTTGGAGGAACTGGTTTGGTATCTTATCGGGTATCTTCGTCTTATTCGGTCATGATTTTGCCAGCCGTTACCTTTATGACAACAGACAGCCCGCGTGCTGTACCGCGCGTCACCACCGTGAAGCCAGTTTTGGCTAGTGGGGGCGACTCGCTGTGAAGCAGACCATTTGGCGAGTAACCTTAAACGCTCGTCCTGGAATCTTTACAGCAGTAGTCTTTGGAATGGCACGCGCCTTTGGTGAAGCACTTGCTATTCAGATGGTTGTTGGTAACTCTGCTGTAGTCCCAACTTCTTTAACAACACCAGCAGCGACTCTGACATCAGTTTTGACGATGGGGATCGAATACCGTTATGGGGACAGTAGATAATAATGTTCTTTTGGTCGTTGGCTGGTTTCTTCTGTTGATGAGTTTAGCCTTTAACAGTGTGATTAAATTGATTGTTTGAAGAAGGGTAAGAAAAACTATGCACGCTAAGAAATTAGATAAATTAGCAACAAGTATTCTCTATACCATAGCAGGCATTATTGTGACCATTCTTGCCTCATTGATTCTTTATATCTTGGTAAGAGGATTGCCACATATCTCTTGAGTCTTTTTTTTAACTAGCAAATCATCTTCTTACCAAGCTGGTGTAGATGTTATTGGGTTCAACTATGTTCCTTCTTTCTTTTTGGTCATTACTCTGATTATTTCTGTTCCTCTTTCTATGGGAGCGGGTGTCTATCTTTCTAGTACGCTAAAAAGGGCCTGTGACTAATTTCATCAGAACTTGTGTTGGATCGCTTTCTTCCTTGCCATCTGTCGTTGTCGGACTTTTTGGTTATTTAATCTTCATTGTACCAATGATTTAGATATATGGATTTTCAATCATTTCTGGTGCCCTATGGCTTTGACTGTATTCAACTACCACAAATGACACGTAATGTTGAAGATAACATATACCGCCTGGCAGGGAAGCAGGGCTGGCTTCGCGGAATCTCTCGCTGGGAGACAGTGATTCACGTAGTTATTCAGAAGCACTTCCTGGAATAGTGACAGGGATTGTCTTGGCTTCAGGGGCGTATTTTTAATTGGTAGCGGCCTTGGTCTGCACTGCTGGTCAGTCTGTCAACTTTGGATTGGTCCAACTGGAACATCTTCAGTATCACTAGTCAATCTCAATCTTCCGTCAGGCAGAGACGCTTGCTGTTCATATCTGGAAAGTCAATAGTGAGGAACTGTTCCTGATGCAACAGCCGTATCTGCTGGATCGGCAGCTATTCTTTTGATTTTCATATTGATTTTCAACTTTTTGGCTCTGGCGTAAGCTAGGTAGCTATTTACACAAAACAACCTCTGCATAAAGGAAGAAATGACCAGAATATTGGAATGAAAACATATCATTACTTTTCCTCCAAGAAAAGTGGCCTTAGAAACCAAGGATTTACATGTTTGCACTATGGTAAAGAATCCATCAAAGGCATTGATATGCGTTTGAAAAAATAAGTTACTGCTTTTAATCGGTCCATCGGGTTCAAATCAACCTATCTACGCAGCCTTAATCGAATGAACGACACCCATCGATATTGCAAGTGTGACAGGAGAAATTCTCTATCAGAAGGAATTGATGTCAATCGTCCTGAAGTGTGTTTGTAAAATGCGGAAACACATTGGTATGAATTAACAGGGCAATCCTTTTGCTAAGTCCATTTATCGAAACATTACCTTTGCTCATGAGAGCAGGAGTTAGAGATAAAATCTTGGACGAAATTGAAACTTCATAAACAAGCAGCTCTTTAGGATCGGGTGAGATGACCCCATAAGTCAGCTCTGACTCTCTCAGGTGGACAGCAGCGTTTGTGCACATTAGAAGACCGTGCGGCCATGAAGAGAGATGAAGTGCTCGG
>BNJV01000642.1_pt1 | contig 116370 bp, 169 predicted proteins | sample 8540591 | NCBI WGS metagenome assembly BNJV01 (sample SAMD00202457, study PRJDB9452) | human saliva metagenome | host: Homo sapiens
TGCTCGTCGCGGACCTTTGGCCAGGTCGCGGCGGTGACGATGCTGACGTGCCCGCGGCGCCCAGGACGGCGATCTCGGCTCCCGGCCAGCAGAAGTTGAGGTCGGCGCCGATGGCCTTGGAGCCCATGACGATGTAGGCGCCGCCGTAGGCCTTGCGCAGGACGATCGTCACCAGGGGCACGGTGGCGGTGGCGTAGGCGTTGATGACCCTTGGCGCCGCGGCGGATGATGCCGGCGTGCTCCTGCTCGGCGCCGGGGCGGTAGCCGGGCACGTCGACGAAGGTGACCACCGGCAGCCCGAAGGCGTCGCAGAAGCGCACGAAGCGGGCGAGCTCTCGGAGGCGTCGACATCCAGGGTGCCGGCGTCCACCAGCGGCTGATTAGCGACGATCCCCTACGGGTGGCCCTCGAAGCAGGCGAAGCCGACCACCACGTTGGCGGCGAACTCCTCCTGGACCTGGACGAGCTCACCGTGGTCGACAACCGCCGAGACCACCTCGACGACGTGCCATAGGGCCTGGCGGGTGGAGGCCGGACGATCTCTCGACGCTGCGGGCGGCCTCGGCGTCGGCCTGGGAGTCGGCGTCGTCGTAGGCGTACAGGGGGCGCTGACCCCGGATGAGGAGGGCAGGTAGGCCAGGAAGCTGCGGACCTGACCCAGGGCGTCCTCCTCGTCCTCGGCCACGTAGTGGACGACGCCGGAGACCGAACCGTGGATCCTCGCGCCGCCGAGGTCCTCGGCGCTGATCTGCTCACCGGTTGTGGCGCGTACGACGTCGGGACCGGTGACGAACATGTGGGAGGCCTGGCGGGTGGCGATGACGAAGTCGGTCAGGCCGGGCTGTAGACGAGCCGCCGGCGCAGGGTCCGAGGATGACGCTGATCTGCGGGACCAGTCCGGAGGCTGCGCAGGTGCGGTTGAAGATGCGCCCGTACTGTCTCAGGGCTCCCACGCCCTCCTGGATCTTGGCGCCGCCGGAGTCGATGAGTCCGATGACGGGGATGCGCAGGCGCAGGGCGTCGTCCAGGAGGCGAACGATCTTGTCGCCCTCGATGGTGCCCAGGGCTCCGCCGGAGACGGAGAAGTCCTGGGAGTAGACGCCACCTGACGGCCGTCGATCTGCCCGAAGCCGGTGACGACGCCGGAGGGTCGGGCCTTGTCGCCGGCGCCCGAACGGTGTAGCGGCCGATCTCCAGGAAGGTGGAGTCGTCCAGCAGGTCGTTGATGCGCTCCCGGCGGTGCGCTTTCCCTGGCGTGCTGCCGAGTGGCGGCGCGCTCCTCGGCCTCCTGTCGACGCGGGTGATGCGCTGGCGGAAGGCCGTGGTGGAGGGCGAGTCCGCCATCGTGGCTCCCTGTGTCGGCGTGCTGGAGCCGGCGCTGGAGTCTGTGCTCACGGTTCAGGCCTCCTCGGGGCTGTTCTCGGGGTGCATGCGCACCAGGACATCACCGGCGGAGACCGTGCGTCCGGCACCGACGGGGATCTCCGAGATGGTGCCGTCACTGAGCGCGTGGACGTAGTTCTCCATCTTCGCGGACCCAGGACCACGAGCAGATCGCCCTGACAGACCTGCTGGCCGGGCTCCACACAGATACGGGTGACGATCGCCTGCATGGGGGCGGCGATGACGCCGGGCTCGGAGCTGGTTGACTCGGTCTCGCCGGAGGCGCCACCGCGGGCCGAGCGCGTGGCCCCTCCGGAGCGACCGCGTAACGGTTGGGCCCGGTTGCTGCAGCGGGCTGAAGCCGCGCGCCGGATTGAGGGGGCGAGGATCCCTGTCGAAGGGCCAGCGCATCCGGCGGCCATTGAGCTCGATGATGTAGCTGGAACGGGTACGCGGGTTGGTGACCGCCTCCTGGGCGGCCTGAGAACCGTCGGCGTCTGCCGGACCACCGGCGTCAGCGAGATCGGGCAGCACCTCGTTCTCGATCCACCGGGTCGTCACCGTCAGCCGTCCGGACTCGTCGGGCGTGGTGAAGTCGGAACGCCCAGGACCTCGGCGTGCAGAGGGGTGCACGGTGACGCCTTCGACGATCGTCTCGCGCAGGGCACGCCGGGCGCGGGCGATAGCCTGCCCCTGGTGGCGCCGGTGACCACGATCTGGCGAGCATCGGGTCGAACATGGGGTGACGACATCGCCCTCGGTGACCCCGGACTCGATGCGGATACCGGGACCGGCCGGCAGCGCAGGCGGGTGATGGCGCCCGTGGAGGGGGCCAGGCCGCGGGAGGGATCCTCGCAGGTGATGCGCAGCTCGAGGCTGTGGCCACGGGCCTCGTTGAGCTCGCTGAGGCGACCGCCCTCGGCGATGCGCAGCTGGACCTCGACCAGGTCGGTTCCGGTGACCTCCTCGAGACGCAGTGCTCCACCTGGAGGCGGGGTTGACCTCGAGGAACCAGACATCGCCCCTCAGGGGCCAGGGAGGAACCTCGCAGGTGGCCACCCCGATGTAGTCGACCGTCTCCAGAAGGCGGCGGAGGCCCTGACGAGACGGTCGTGAACGTCCTCGGGCAGGAAGGGGCCGGGGCCTCGAGGAGCTTTTTGGTTGCGTCGCTGCAAGGAGCAGTCGCGAGTCGAGACGACGGCGAAGCCGCCGGGAGTCCCGGGCGCACTGGGTCTCAATGTGGCGCGCGGCGGTGACGAAGCGCTCCAGGATGAGGGTGCCGCACCCAGCGCCGCGGACTCGAAAGCGGGGTGGATCTGACCTCGTCGTCGTTGTGCAGAACGGTGATGCCACGCCCACCGCCGCCGTCGGTGCGCTTCAGGGCGACCGGATATCCATGGGTGGCGGCGAAGTCGATGACGGTTCCGGCGTCGGTGACCGAGTCGGTGATGCCGGGGACGGAGCGACCTGGCGCGCTCGGCGGTGGCGCGGGCGCTCATCTTGTCTCCGAGGGCATCCATGGCCTCGGGCGAGGGACCAACCCAGGTGATACCGGCCTCGATGATCGAGCGGGCGAAGTCGGCGTCTTCGGACAGGAAGCCGTAGCCGGGGTGGATGGCGTCGGCGCCGGTGGCGCGGGCCAGTTCGAGAACGGCCGCCGCATCGGTGTAGGACGAGCCCTCGGGCAGTGCGTAGGCCTCGTCGGCGAGCTCTGCCGCCGGGCTCATGAGGTCCCTCGGGCGTGTACGGAAGAATCGATGTCGCCCCGAGATCGCGGGCGGTTCGCACGATACGTAGTGCGATCTCACCGCGGTTGGCGATGAGGATGCGGGAGAGGGTCACCAAGAGTCTCCTTGCCCTGGACAGTGCCGGGTTGGCGGCGGGGCCCTCCATGGGCCTGGATGATGGATCCGTGCCTTCCCTACAAGCGCAGGCGGACAGATCCGCTGAACGACGACGTTACGTGGTCAGGGCACCACAATCCATTTGTGGAAACCTCACAAAGACTGGGAGTTGCGTTGGTGTAACAACCGAGACCTCAGCAATGGTGCGGCATAACGGGCGCCTCACAAAGGTGGTTCCCACCCCCTGAGGGCCTTTTGAGGTTTCCCACAAGGATGGTGGGGAGGGACGTGTCTCGCACCATCTGTCGCACCTGTCTCATGAGCATCTCCTTTCTGAGGGTGGGTCAGTTCCGCGATTAGCGGCAGGTGTCATTCCGGTGAGAGAAGGCGGCCTGGCGCAGCCCGAGATGGCGGCCAGGCATCGTCGGCCCGGTAGACCGCCGATCCGGCGACGAAGACGTCGGCCCCGGCTTCAGCAGCGCGCTCGATCGTCTGAGGGGTGATGCCGCCGTCGACCTGCACGCGCAGGTCGAGCCCGCCGTTTCCCACAAGCTCGCGGGCGCGGCGGATCTTGGGCAGCATCGACTCGATGAAGGACTGGCCCCTCGAATCCCGGCTCCACGGTCATGAGCAGAAGGAGGTCGAACTCTCCCAGCACGTCAGCAACGGCTTCAAGGGGTGGCGGGTCTCAGCGCAAAGTCAGCGCCTGCGCCGAGCCGGTGAAGCTCGCGCGCCAGACGGACCGGGGCCGTGGTGGCCTCGGCATGGGGGTGACGACCTGACAGCCGGCCCGGCGTAGGCAGGGGCCCAGCGATCGGCGTCACAGATCATGAGGTGGGCGTCCACGGGCAGTGCGGTATGGGCAAGGACCGCCTCAACCACCGGCAGCCCCCAGGACAGGTTGGGCACGAAGTGGTTGTCCATGACATCGACGTGGATCCCGTCCGCGCCCCTGGCGCCGTCGTCTCCTGTGACCCGGTCGAGCTCGTCGGCCAGATGGGCGATATCGCAGTTGAGGATCGAGGGGTGGATGGTCGTCATCGGGATGCTCCTCACGAGGTGCTGGTGACCTGGTGCTGTGATACGTCAGCTGGTGCGGCGCAGCAGGGCGCAGAACATGGCGTCGGTGCCGTCGAGATGGGGCCAGAGCTGAAGCATCTCGCGGTCGGCTCCGGCCGGCGGCTGAGGAGCCAGACGGGTGGCGACGTCTCCGGCATGCAGGATCTCGGCACTCAGGCCCCTGACGCTTCAGGAGACGGGTGACGTCCCTGAACCACAAGGCTCGTCTCGAGGGCGTGCGGTGAGCAGGTCACGTAGGTCACCACTCCCCCACGCCGTACAGCGTGCAGGGCACTGGTCAGCAGCTCGCGCTGGAGCTCGGCCAGGACGGCGACATCTTCATGCCTCCGGCGCCACCTGGCCTCCGGCCGACGACGCAGCGAGCCGAGTCCCGTGCAGGGCGCATCGACCAGGACCCGGTCGTAGCAGTCCGGTTCATCGCGTCCGACATCCCGTCCGTCCTCGCAGCGCACATGGGCCGTGTCCTGCGGCACCGCACGCAGGGCGGAGCGCACCAGGTCGGCCCGGTGGGGACTGATCTCATTGGCGAGCAGGTGGGCGCCCTTCTGACCGGGCCCTGGCGGCCAGCAGAGCCGCCTTGCCGCCAGGGCCGGCGCACAGGTCGAGCCAGCGCTCGTCACGCCCTTCGAGAGGGGCCTCGGCGGCGATGAGCGCCACCAGCTGACTGCCCTCGTCCTCGACCCCGGCCCGTGAGTCCCTGATCGCCCTCGATCCTGCCGGGACTCCTCCGACCATGACAACGGCGAGCGGGCTGATCCTCCCCAGGCGGGGTTCGACGTCGTGGACCCGGTCGGCCTTGCGAGCGATCTGGCCAGGGCCTCAGGGGCGATGAGACCGGGCCGGGCGCACAAAGCCACCCGGGGTCGGTGTTGTCGGCGACCAGGAGCGCCTCCAGCTCGTCGGCACTGCGACCGTGGGTGGTCAGGGCCTGGCGCAGCGCCTTGACGATCCACCGTGGGTGGACTGGGTACGCGCCAGGGCGACTGTCTCATCAGGGGCGCTCTGGCGTAGGTCGTTCATCCAGGCGTCCAGGTCCTGACCGCTGAGCCGGCGCATGATCGCGTTGACGAAGGTGGCGGCACCGCGACCGCAGGAGTCCGCCGCCAGGTCGACGATGGTGCTCACGGCAGCGTGCTGAGCCACCTCATCCCCATGAGCTGGTGGCACCCCAGGCGCAGGACGTCGAGCACGGTCGGATCGATCTCTCCAGGGTCCGGTCCGTGCAGGAGCTGATCATCGCGTCGTAGCGTCCCTGGAGGCGCAGGGTTCCGTAGGTCAGAGCCGTGGTGAAGCCGGCATCGCGGCGGTCCAGGTCGGCGGAGTCCAGCAGCTCGGGCAGGAGGAGGTTGGCGAAGGCGTCGTCGCGACGGACACGAGTGAGCGCCTCCAGGGCCACTCGGCGCGCCGAATCCGACCTGCGTTGAGGGGCCTGCGACCGCACACCCGCCCTGCGCCGTCTGACGTACGGGATCGCCTGCCTCGACCACGTCCACCCCCTCGGCCGCCTCCCGCTACCCCCGTTCACTGCGTCTCATGTCCTCGCTGTGGTTGCTGCGCCGTCCACCGGCTCCACCGCCGCGACGCCCACCGTAGCCACCTGACGTGTTTCGACGCATCGGCTGCTCCCCATCAGCCGTCCCCTTCGCCGTCTTCCGGACGCCGGGGCCCCCAGGACGGTCCCCACCCCCGGACGGGCGCCACGAGCCCAGGCATCCGCAGCCATCCAGCTGCGCCCGGCGGGTGCGACCTGTCCCAGGCGCACGGCGCAGCCTCCGGTCCCCCACGAGGACCTCGCGCTTGGTGGCACGTATCTGACCGGGCAGAAGATCAGTGACCTCCGAAACTGGGGGTGACCGCCCCAGACGGAACCTGGCCCCGAGATAGTGGTGTGCGCACCTGGCGCTGGGCTCACTCCCCGGATTCTCCGGTCGATGGTGAGCGCAGGATCGTCCCAGCGAACCCTCGCCGTCGGCGGTGGAGAGCATCGGAGCCAGGGTGGCCAGTTCGTCGTCCTGCGGCTCAGGGCGCACGCTCCCGTCCTCGACCGAGCCCAGGACGTCGAGAACCAGAGAGCTCCCGGCTCGCGCCAGTCGCTCCAGGAGGTCCCCGCTGGTGTCGGTCGCGCCGATCGCCTCGGTGATGCGGCCGTAAACAGGGCCAGTGTCGAGACCCTCCTCGAGGCGGAACACGCAGGCACCGGTGATCTCCTCACCGGCGATGACCGCCCGTTGGACAGGGGCGGCTCCGCGCCAGGCCGGGAGCAGGGAGAAGTGGAGGTTCAGCCATCCGTGCTCAGGAACATCCAGCAGGTCGGCCGGGATCAGACGCCCGTAGGCAACCACGACGGCGACGTCGGCATTGAGTCCTCGTACCCAGTCAGGCACCCTCATCAGCAGCCTTGCCCTTGAGCGTGGTCGGAGTGCGCACGTCGAGACCGGCCTCACGAGCCGTGGCGGCCACCGGCGAGGGATGCAGTGAGCGACCACGGCCCTTGCGGGCGTCCGCACGGGTGAGGACCCCGACGACGTCGTGCTCACTGGCGATGAGGGGCCTCCAAAGTGGGAAGGGCCGCCTCAGGAGTTCCGGCGAAAAAGCACGCATGGGGCCGAGTCTACGGCTCCACGCCGCCGAACGCGGGGTTCACTGCCGCCCCGGCGTGGGAAGCAGGCCCAGTGAGATGAGTGCGGCCCGTAGCCGTCCCGCACCGGAGAAGCGGGTGCACACGCAGGCCCAGCCGGTCGGCGGAGTGGATGTTGACCACCGAGTCGTCTACGAACAGGGTGCTGGCGGCATCGAGACCATAGCGCTCCAGAAGCAACTCGAAGATGGCAGCGTCGGGCTTGGCCAGGTGCTCACGTCCGGAGACCACGATGCCGGCGAACTGCTCGAGCTGAGGCACCAGGGAGCCGGGCCTGCTCGAAGAGGCTGGAATCGAGTTCGTCAGCCCGTACAGCACCACCCCCGCCTCGAGAAGATCATCGAGCACCGACGCCATGCCGGGCACGGGGCCCGTCAGTGAGGCCGTGAAGCGCTCTGCGGTACAAGGTGAGGATCTCCGTCCAGTCAGGGCGGTCCGGGTGTCGCGGGCGTAGTCGGCGAGCACCCTGCTCGAAGGGCTCTCCCAGGTCCAGTCGCTCGTTCCAAGCGAGGAAGTTGCCGTCGGCCACGAACTCCTCCCAGTCCTCCTCGGAGACGTGTCCGGCCACAGCGGCCATCGGCTCCCAGGCGTACAGGACATTGCCGTAGTCGAGGACGACAGCGTTCACGGACTCAGAATCAATCTCGATGGCAGTGGCGGAGGTGGAGGAGCCGGGCTCGGTCATGCTCGGCATCCTTCTACGGTTCTCCCGCAAGAGTCCCGCTCATGGTGGCCCTGGATGGGATCCTCGTTTTTTGTACGGCTTCTACCAACGCGGGGGCATGTCGACTGTAAGGCGGGACACATCTAGCAATCCCATCGAAAGAGCGCACACCTCATGGGATGAATGTCACGCCTTGACGACGGTTGTTCACACAACTTGCCTCGAACTCAGTTCCGCCAAGGGGTTTCCAACCCTCTGTGAGTCTGGTACGCTCGTACTAATCCGGTACGGGCGTACCACTTCAATCGTCAGAGCGCGTGATACGCGTCATGGTTCACATCAACGACACAGTGCAGTGTCAGAGAGGGAGTCATGGATCTTTCCGTAGATTCCGAAATCGGGAGGCTTCAGCAGGTCATTCTGCACAGGCCCGGCAGTGAGATGCTTCGACTCACCCCACAGAACAAGGAGCACCTCCTGTTCGACGATGTCCTGTGGCTGAGCGGGCCCAGGAGGAGCACGACCAGTTTGCACGCGTACTGACCGACCGCGACATCGAGGTGCTTTACCTCAGTAACCTTCTGGCCGAGACCCTGGAGGTACCCGAGGCTCGGGACTACGTCCTGGACCGAGTCGTCAATGAGAACACCAATGGCCCCAGTGCCGCCGAGCCGCTGCGCGCTCTGGCTCAAGGGTTGTCCGGGGCGGACCTAGCTGAGGTGCTCATCGCTGGCATCACCAAGGCTGAGCTGCTCGAGCGCGTCTCCCTGTCCGGACTCGCTCGTACTAGCCTCCATGGACGACGATGACCTTCTCCTGGCTCCGTTGCCCAACCACCTCTTCACCCGTGACACGTCCTGCTGGATCTATAACGGTGTGTCCATTAACTCAATGATGATGCCGGCCAGGCAGCGCGAGACCATCAACTACGAGGCGATCTATCGCTGGCATCCCAGGTTCGCGAACGCGAGCTTCCCCGTGGTCCGAGGGTACCCAGGCCGGCCCCGCCACCGTCGAGGGAGGCGACGTCCAGATCATCGGCAACGGCGCCGTACTGGTCGGCGTCTCGAACGCACCACCGCCCAGGGCATCGAAAGACTCGCCAGTAGACTCTTCGCCGGAGGGAAGGTCAACCGGGTCGTCGCCGTCGAGATGAGCCGGACGCGCGCGCAGATGCACCTGGACACGGTCATGACCATGGTCGATGTCGGCACCTTCACCATCTATGGAGGTCTGGGGATGCTGCCAACGCTCACCCTTCGGCCGGGCGACGGCGGGCAGATCAACGTCACCCGTAACGACCCTGAGGACATGTATCGCGTCATCGCCCAGGCACTGGGCATCGACGATCTCACCGTGCTCATCACGCCTCAGGACTCGATGGCGGCAGCCCGTGAGCAGTGGGATGACGGTTCCAACTCGCTGGCCATCGCCCCGGGCGTCATCGTCGCCTACGAACGCAATGTCAACACCAATGAGTACCTCACCTCCCGCGGTATCGAGGTCCTGATGATCCCGGGCTCGGAGGTCGGGCGCGGGCGTGGCGGCCCGCACTGCATGAGTTGCCCAATTCTGCGGGACCCGGTTGTCTGAGCCGATCCCTCATCCAGCCTTCGGCGTCAATGAAGAAACCCCATCACCCGCTCACCCCCTTAGACGAAGGAGTCCTCATGACCCACCCCTGCACAACCGCAGCTTCCTCAAAGAGCTCGACTTCACCGCAAATGAGTGGGGCACCCTGCTCCAGCTGGCGGCTCAGCTCAAGGAGGACAAGAAGGCCGGCCGCGAGGTGAAGCGGCTGACCGGCAAGAACATCGCACTCATCTTCGAGAAGACCTCGACTCGCACCCGCTGCTCCTTCGAGGTGGCCGCCTACGACCAGGGAGCTCAGGTGACCTACCTGGACCCCTCGGGCTCGCAGATGGGGCACAAAGAGTCGGTGGCGGACACCGCCCGGGTCCTGGGCCGCTTCTACGACGGCATCGAGTTCCGCGGCAGAAGCAGGAGCACGTCGAGGCTCTGGCCGAGCTCTCAGGCGTGCCGGTGTGGAACGGGCTGACCGACGAGTGGCACCCCACGCAGATGCTCGCAGACCAGATGACCATGCTGGAGCACGCGGGCAAGCCGATTGAGGAGATCTCCTTCGCATACCTCGGGACGCCCGCAACAACGTGGCCAACTCGCTGCTCATCTCAGCCGCGCTCATGGGAATGGATGTGCGGATGGTGGCTCCCAAGGAACTGCAGACGCCTCCCGAGGTGGTGGCCCAGGCCCAGAAGCTGGCGGAGAAGAGTGGAGCTCATATCTCGTCACCGACAACGCTGCAGAAGGCGTCAAGGAGTCGACTTCCTCTACACCGACGTGTGGGTCTCGATGGGCGAGCCCAAGGAGGTCTGGGACCAACGCATCGCCCTGCTGCGCCCTTTACCAGGTCAACGCCGAGCTGGTCGAGGCCACCGGCAATCCCGACGTGAAGTTCCTCCACTGTCTGCCGGCCTTCCACGATCGCAACACCACGGTGGGTGAAGATATCTTCGCCAAGACAGGCATGGAAGGCCTGGAGGTGACCGATGAGGTCTTCGAGACCGAGCGCAACGTCGCCTTCGACCAGGCCGAGAACCGTATGCACACCATCAAGGCCGTCATGGTCGCAACCCTCGGAGAGTGGGACTGAGTCGTGAGAATTGTTGTTGCCCTCGGCGGAAACGCCCTCCTGCGTCGGGGGCGAGAAGCCCGACGCCCGCACTCAGATCCACAACGTCGAGGTGGCGGCGCGTGAGCTCGCCAAGCTGGCGGAGAAGCACGAGCTGGTCCTCACCCACGGCAACGGCCCTCAGGTGGGGGTCCTGGCTCTGGAGTCCGCCAATGATGAGCGCCTCTCGGAGCCCTACCCCTTCGACACCCTCGGTGCTCAGACCCAGGGCATGATCGGCTACTGGCTGCTCCAGGCCATGCAGAACGCCCTGCCGGGGCGCCACGTGGCCGCGATGGTCAACCAGACCCTGGTCATGGCCGGAGACCCGGCCTTCTCCAACCCCACCAAGTTCGTCGGTGAGGTATACACCAAGGAGGAGGCCGAGAAGCTGGCCGAGGAACGAGGTTGGGTAGTCAAACCCGACGGCGAGCACTACCGTCGCGTCGTCGGCTCGCCCTAAGCCGCAGCGGGTCATCGAGACCCGACTGGTGCGCACGCTCCTGGAGGCCGGAGCCATCGTCGTCTGCTCCGGTGGAGGTGGAGTTCCCGTCGTCCGCAGCGAAGAAGGCAAGCTCAAGGGCATTGAGGCCGTCATCGACAAGGACCTCACCGCATCGGTCATGGCCGAGGCGCTTGAGGCTGATGCGCTCCTCATCCTGACCGACGTCGACGGCGTCTTTGAGGACTTCGGAACCGAGAACCAGAAGCAGGTTCCACGGGCCACGCCGGCAGAGCTGCGCGCTATGGGGCTTCCCAGTGGATCCATGGGACCGAAGGTCGAGGCGGTATGTCGATTTGTTGAGCTGACCGGAGACATGGCGGCGATCGGCCGTCTTGAGGATGCCGTTTCCATCATTGACGGCCACGCAGGGACTATTGTGACCCCTGGGGGTAACTACGGAGGTCCCGACGATATCCATCCCCCGATTCCCGAGCAGCTCGATACCCGCATTCGCAGGGCCTGACCGGAACGACGGCATCGGTCCTCCAAGGAGGTGGTGGGAACCGTCAACCACATATGACCATGCCATGGTTCAGCCGTCATTCTTTGACACAGATATTCCTGTGGCAACTTTCGAGATTTCTCCAGGATAGAATGAGAGTGTTGAACCCACAGACAAATCCATCCGTCTCAATTCACACACCACTCAACGAGCACAAGGGGTGACTCACTCATGACGAAGATTGTCAACTCTTGGAACGACTTCGACCCGCTCAAGCACGTCATCGTCGGGCGCGCGGACTTCTCGGTTATTCCTCCCGAGGAGCCGGCCACCTCCGAGAAGGTGCCGATCGACTCCGAGATGCGCGGTATGTGGGGTCCTCGCCCCACCGCCACCGTCGAGGCCGCCAACGAGCAGCTCGACAACTGCGTCAAGATCCTCGAGGGGCTGGGCGTCAAGGTGGACCAGCCCACACCGCTGCAGTGGAACCAGGCCATCCAGACGCCTGACTTCCGCACGGAGTCGGGCTTCACCCAGATGCCCCCGCGCGACATCCTGCTGACCATCGGTGACGAGATCATGTCGTCGGCCAACTCGTTCCGGTGCCGGTACTTCGAGTACCTCGCCTACTGGCCCCTCATGAACCAGTACTTCGAGGAGGACCCGGGGTTCAAAGTGGACTCAGGCGCCTCGTCCCCGGCTGACGGACAAGTCCTACAAGCACAACTACTACGACGAGCGGATCTCCTGGAGGAGCGCCTCGAGCGCACCGCAGCCAAGGACTTCGTGACCACTGAGGTTGAGCCGATGTGGGACGCCGCCGACGTCATGCGCGTGGGCAAGGACCTGTTCATCCAGCACGGCCTCACCACCAACCGCAAGGCGATGGAGTGGTTCAAGCGCTACTACCCCGACTTCCGAGTGCACGCGGTGAACTTCCCCGGCGACCCGTACCCGATCCACATCGACGCCACCTTCGTGCCGCTGCGGCCCGGGCTCATCATCAACAACCCGCACCGCCGGCTGCCCGAGGAGCAGCGCAAGATCTTCGAGGCCAACGACTGGCAGATCGTCGACGCTGCTCCCCCGGCCCACGAGGTGCCGCCGCCGCTGTGCTACTCCTCCGTCTGGCTGTCCATGAACTGCCTCGTCATCGACCACAAGACCGTGTGTGTCGAGGCCAGTGAGGTCCACCAGATGGAGCAGATGGACAAGCTGGGCATGAACGTCATCCCGGTTCCCTTCCGTGACGCATACGCCTTCGGCGGTGGTCTCCACTGCGCGACGGCGGACGTGCACCGCGAGGGCGGCTGCGAGGACTACTTTCCCCAACCAGGTCGCTGACCCGACTCTGGTCTGATTCCAAGCAGGTGCGGGCGGTGGCTCATGGATCGGGCTGCCGCCCCGCACCGTTCCCAGCTCGGGTAATCGCAGCGCGGTGATCGGACTCCCCGTGGAAACGGACGAGAACTGGTGCAGCCGTACGATGCTCAGCAATGAAGCTGTGCCCTACCACGTACGCCGGGAGAGAACTCAGGAGACACAACTGCCATGTCACAGACAACGTCTACCGACTCCTCCGTCACAGAATACGTGATGAACAAGAAGCTCGGCGCGATTGCCATGCTTCTCTCTGCTACCGGAATGGGCCTGGTCGGCACCATCAGCCGCGGTACGACTGCGGGTCTCGCTGAAAGCCGATAAATCCGTCATCGGATCATTCCTGGCCTTTGGTCGCATGACCGTTGGCCTACTCGGCTTCATCCTCATCCTTGTCCTCACCGGGAAGGCCGGCTTGTTCCGGCGGACCCGCTTGAGCGCCACCGTGATCCTGGGAGGGGTGAGCATCGGCCTCTCCCTGGGCTGCTACATCTCCTCAACGCTGATGACATCGATCGCCAACGCGGTCTTCCTCATCTACACCGGCCCCTTGTTCTGTGCGCTACTCGCTCGCATCTTCCGCAAGGAAAAGATTAGCGTGATTTCAGGTATTTTCCTGACTCTTGTGTTCATCGGAATGCTACTGACCATCGGTATTATCGGCTTCAAGAACGGGAGTCTGACATTCGGACTGGACCTGTCGGCGTCGTCTCCAGAGTTCCCCAACAAGAGTCTGGGAGACCTCCTTGGTCTTCTCTCAGGAGTCTTCTACGGCCTGGCGATGTTCTTCTATGGATACCGCAAGGATGTTGACTCAGTTGTCCGCGGCGTTTGGAACTTTCTCTGGGCTGCTTCTGCTACGCTGGCGATGTCAATCCTCTTGCGCCCATGGCACGGCGTTTCGTCCTTCACCGCCACCAACTGGATGTGGGCAGTAGCCCTGTTCCTCGTGTGCGGCCTCTTCGCACTGGGATTCCTGGTCGTTGCTGGACGCAACCTCCCCGCCGTGGAGTACTCGACGATCTCCTACTGGGAATGTCCAGTTGCTATTCTGTGCGGTCTCCTCGTCTGGGGGGAGCAACTCACTCCTGTGGGAATGGTTGAGGAGTACTCATCGTCGGAGGCGGATTGGCACCCATTGTCCTGGATGCCGTCTCCCGGAGATCTCGCGCTTCCTAGGCCTGATCATCATGCCATCCTGTCTGCCTGCGGAAACAGGCCCAGCAGCCCCGCGGACAGACAGGATGGTGGAAACAATCATCCAGGTATCTTGACAGGGCCACATAACATTATCGTCGACATCGATCGAGCCGGAGCCATAGGCTATGAATACCGTCCACCCAGGAAGCACGAACGACCATCACCTGGATCCCGAGCGAAGTCTCGCATTGAGGCGTGCGGCAAAAAGCAAGTTTCATCGGAAACTTCATTGAGTGGTTTGACTACGCCTCATACACGTACCTGGCATCGGTCATCGGAATCGTCTTCTTCCCAGGGGAGACAAATCTGCCCGGCTTCTGGAGGCATATGCGGTGTTCGCTATGTCGTTCATTCTTCGACCGATCGGCGCTATTGTGTGGGTGCTTGGGGCGACCGCTGGGGCCGTCGTTGGGCCCTGTCCTGGTCCATCCTTATTATGTCAGGGTTCAACTTTTTGATCGGTTTACTTCCGCCACATTCGGCGATTGGTATTCTGGGAGCGATTGGTCTACTTCTGGCTTCGCATGATTCAGGGTTTTTCCGCCTCAGGTGAATACGCAGGAGCCGGCACATTCTTGGCTGAGTATTCGCCCCCTTCCCAGCGAGGTATCTACACTTCCCTGGTCCCCGCCTCGACTGCATGTGGCCTGCTCGCCGGTTCCCTCACGGCAACCGGGATGTTCTCGATGCTGAGCGATAGCGCAGTCAATACCTGAGGGTGGCGCATCCCCTTCCTCCTGTCCGGTCCGCTAGGGGCTTATTGGTCGCTATATCCGGGTGCACCTGGAGGACTCCCTGCTTATCAGGAGATGCGTGCAGAAATGCCGCAGGAGCAGAAGTCGGCCGGCTGGTCCGAGCCTCTACGACTGTTGTTCCGAGATCACAGGCATGAGACTCTCATCACCTTCGGAGTCTCCTGCCTCAACGCAGTCGCCTTCTACATGCTCCTGACCTACATGCCCACCTATGCTCATCAAGAGCTTGGGTTCTCCCCAGGACACGGCGAACTTCGCCACCTCGGTGACACTTTGTGCTACATCGTCTCAATCTTCCTCATGGGTCACATGTCCGACTCCTTCGGGCGCCGCCGTATGCTGATCTCCGCCTGCATTGCCTTTATTGTGGTGAGTATTCCACTGTTCGTCGTCATGACCAAGGCTACTACGCTCATGGTGGTCATCCTGCTGCCAGATCGTTTTCGCTATCGTCTTGACGGCCAATGACGGCACGCTGGCCACATTTCTTGCCGAATCGTTCCCGACCAACGTGCGCTACTCCGGATTTGCCCTGTCATTCAATGGCGCCAACGCGCTTCTTGGGGGCACGACACCATTTGTTCTCACCTGGCTTATCAAAGTGTCCGGCTCCTCCCTCGCACCAGCGGTCTATCTCACTGTGATCGCACTCATTGCCATGGTGGCGATCTTCCGGTCCCGCACGATTCACGGGTCCGAGCTGACTGAGACCTGAGATGCTCGCCCAGTATGATGGCTTTCATTGAGAGCTGTTGACAACCAGTCACATACTATCTTCCTCTGTGCGAGTCCATTGTCACGGTTTTGTCGTCGACGGGTCACGGCGAACAGCCGTAATATATGATCATGGCCGGTTCTGAAGACAGTGCATCCAAGGGCCTTGCGGCTCGATCAAGGAATCGATCAGACTCTCGGGTCACGCCACGGGGTGAGGACCGTCGTCAAGCCATCATCGATGCTGCTGCAGCCATCATCCGTGAGTCCGGCCCCTCAGGGGTCAGCCACCGCAGCGTCGCCAAGCGCGCCGGATGCTCACTGTCCGCAACGACCTACTACTTCGACGGGTTGGAGGATCTCCTCCATCAAGCAGGACTAGTCAACATCGGGTTGTGGGCCTCTCGTGCCGAGCGGGTCGCGGACCGGGTGGAGGCCTTCAAAGGAGTTCCAGATCTGTCCCAGCGGGTTCGGTTCATCCTTCAGGCAACTCTGCCGGCCCACAGCGGCTACTTCGGGCACTACCTTCAGCTCATCTCAGCCAGCCAGGCGGCCCCGGTCAAGCAGGCCTACCGCCAGGGACGTCAACGCCTCAACGCCGCCTTGCGTCGGGTACTGCGTCAGCTCGACAGCCCGCTTGAGCCGGAGATGGTCATCGCCATCGTCGACGGCGCAGCCGTTACGGCGCTCAGTGAAGGATGGAACGTCAAGTCCACCGCAGCAGGTCTTCTCACCGATCTCATCACCCTGGCGCACGGTATGCCGGTCTTCCAGGTGCCCGCTCCTCCGGCTCCGTCCCCCACGGCGAAAGCGAATCCGTCTGCAGCAGCAGAGTCAGGCAGTGCTACCCACTGAGCCCACTTCTCGATAGTCGCGCACTGGTTGTTTCACCATAGGTGGGTGGGATCCATCTCGACCCGAACAGGTTCCTCCCGCCGCGCCGAGCGGTCCCGCAGTCTCACCGCGAGCATCTCGGACAGTTCTCTGCCGTGTGAGCGTGGAACGCGAACCAGCGCTCTCGCCCACACCAGGAGCCACCTGGCCGTTGATCGGTGGAGGCGCCACCGGGCCCAGCACCTCAAAACCATCGGCGTCAGCCTGAGCCAGCACACTCTCCACACCACGCACCGGTCCGTCCAGGCGCGCCACCCGCCACGCCGGCGGCAGATGCAGCTCAGCCCTCTCGATGAGGTCTCTGCGTGCGAAGCCCGCCTGATCCCATCTCAGCAGCGCCTGAGCCGCCGCCGGATCCGGGCCTCCCAGAAGAATGACCTGGGCCGACGGTGCCGCCAGTGCCACGGCATTCGTCCACTGACGCAGCGCTTCACCAGCAGCCCCCAGATCGGGCCGCGAGGACAGTGCACCGCCGTCGAGCAGGAGCACAGCCCGGTATCCGCCCGTGGCCATCGGTTCCGCGCCCGGTGTGGCTACAACGAGACGCGGTGAGTCGTTAACCTGGCCCACCACACCGTGAGCCTCCCGAGCTCCTGACACCACCACCGGAACACCAGGAAAAGCTCGCCCCAGCTCCTCCCCCGTACGCGTTGAACCGACCGTCACCATCCTCAAGGCATGACCGCCACACTCAGGACAGGTCCACCGCCCCGCCGTCCGCGCGCACCAGCGGCAGGCTGTGCGGCCCTGGCGATCCATCGCCACAGGACCGCCGCAGACAGGGCAACGGGCCGCGGTGCGGCAGCGAGCGCAGGCCACCAGCGGTGCGTAACCGGCGCGGGTACCTGGATGAGAACCGGCCCATCCTGCAGGGCGCGTCGCAGCGCCCGGTGCGCCAACGAGGGAATCCGGGCCGCCCCGGAGGCCCCTCCCGTTCCAGCTCGGCCGTACCGGGCACCTGGATGCGAGGCACCACTGCGCGCACGACATGCCGAGGTGCAGTCAGATCACGGCACCAGCCCTGCTCGATCAGCGACTGCGCCTCCACCGAGCGGCTGAAGCCGCCGATGAGCAGGCCGGCGCCCTCAAGAGTGAGAACGCAGAGCCAGCACCGTACGTGCATGAGCGTACGGTGCGTGGGGCCTCACCAACCGACTGTCCGCGTCATCCCAGATCACAGCCAGGCCCAGCCGCCGCATCGGAGCGAAGGCCGCCGCCCGAGTACCCACCACCACCCGCGCACGCCCCAGCAGCAGGGTCAGAAAGACCCGGTAGCGCCTGGCTGGTCCGTGCTCTGCCGAGAGCACCACCACCGGTTCCTCCCCAGCTCCTGCCGGAGCCGAGCAGCCAGATTCTCAGCCTGCTCGGTCGTTGCCACAACGATGATCGAGCCCCGTGAACCCGCCAGACAGGCCTGCACCGCACGAGCCAGGCATATCTGCCACGGCTGAACCATGCGTTCTGGCTCACTGCCACCGCTCGACGATGTCGTCTCGTACAGCTCGTCCTGTGCCGGCAGAGCTGACCACACCGCCCGTGGCGCCTCGCCGGCGGCCAACCGGGAGAAGCTCCTCACCACCGTCGTAGTGCTGCCAGCCGCACTGGCTGGAAGGCTGCTGCCAGGTGGGCAGTTCACGTGTCCCCTTGTCCCGCTCGGACTTCTCCGTGGTGGCGTGCCTGGCGGGCAGGGGCGAGTCGGACGACGTCGGAGCGCGTCCCAGCACTACGGGTGGCGACTGCTTCGATGAGCCGACGCGACGTCTCTGGAAGGACCGGCAGGTCGGAAACTACACGGCGCAGCGCCGAGAGCCGACCGATGTGCGTCGTCGCGTCGCCCCGTTCCCAGATCCATCCCCGCATGTCCTGCTCACCGAAGCGAACCACCACCCGGGTTCCAGGCAGGGCCTCCTGGGCCATTGCCGCAGGGACCATGTAGTCGAAGACGCGATCCAGGTGCGGTACCGGGGAGTCCAGGAGGACCCTGGCAACGGGGTTGGTGACGCCGGCCGCCGTGACCCTGCGTTCACCGGGCTCGGGCAGGTCCAGCAGCTCACCCTGCGTGCTCGCGCCGCGACGACGCGCGAGTCCGGCTGGCTCTGCGGAGGCGGGAGCGTCGTCGTGGCCGGGTGCCATATAGAAGCCTTAGGAAGGTTCCTGCACGAGTACGGGGGTCTCAGACGGCCTGGTGCAGTGCCTCGGCGCGGTCGGTGGCCTCCCATGTGAAGCCGGGACGTCCGAAGTGTCCGTAGGCACTGGTGGCGCGGTAGATGGGGCGCAGCAGGTCAAGGTCACGGACGATCGCCGCAGGGCGCAGATCGAAGACCCCGTTGACGGCCGCCATGATGCGCTCCTCGGGAACGGTCGCCGTGCCGAAGGTCTCTACGTAGACACCCACCGGATGGGCCGAGCCGATGGCGTAGGCCACCTGAATCTCGCAGCGCCTGGCCAGTCCGGCAGCGACAACGTTCTTGGCGACCCATCGCATGGCATAGCTGGCGGAGCGGTCCACCTTCGAGGGGTCCTTGCCGGAGAAGGCCCCCCCGCCGTGACGAGCCATGCCCCCGTAGGTGTCCACGATGATCTTGCGTCCCGTCAGACCGGCGTCACCCGCCGGGCCACCGATGACGAACTGTCCCGAAGGGTTGATGAGGACCTCGGCGTCAGCGGTGGCGAGCTCGGTACCGGCCTCGGCCTCGGCTGTCAGCACCGGGGTGATGACCTCGGCCTGAAGGGCATCGGTGAGCCAGGCGCGGCTGCGGTCCTCATCGTGCTGGGTCGAGATGACCAGGTTCTCCAGGCTGACGGGGCGCTGACCGTCGTAGCCGATGGTCACCTGGGTCTTGCCGTCAGGGCGCAGACCCGGGACGATCCTCGCTGCGCACCAGCGCCAGTCGTTCCGCCAGGCGATGCGCCAGGTGGATGGGGAAGAGGCATGAGAGCGGCGGTGTCGTCGCAGGCGTACCCGAACATGAGGGCCCTGGTCGCCTGCGCCTTGCAGATCGAGGGGATCGATGTCTCCGCTGTCCTGGCGGGCCTGAAGGGACTTGTCCACTCCGGCGGCGATATCCGGGGACTGCTGGCCGATCGACACCGAGACCCCGCAGGATCGGGCATCGAAGCAGACCTCCGAGGAGGTGTAGCCGATGGCCGAGATCTCCTGGCGGACGATCTCGGGGATCTCCACGTAGGCCCGCTCGGTGGTCACCTCTCCGGCCACGTGCACCAGCCGGTCGTCACCATGGTCTCGACTGCGACGCGCGCGGTGGGGTCCTGCTCGAGGATCGCGTCGAGGATGGCGTCGGAGACGCGGTCACAGACCTTGTCCGGGTGTCCTTCAGTGACCGACTCGGAGGTGAACAGACGCAAAGAGGAACTCACCTGTCCATCGTAGTCACCGCCGGTGCCGATCCATGGTGGCATTACCCACGAAAGTGCACCGCGGATCTTCAGGAACCGTTCACCAGGTCTGCAGTAAGGCCGATGAGAAGGCGGGCGATGTCCATCTTGCTGCCCTGTCCACGAGCCACTTCCGAGCCCTGGCCGTCCAGAACCACCACAGCGTTGGGCACGTCGCCGAATCCGAGGTCCTCCCCTACCGCGTTGACCGCCAGGAGGTGCGCCCTCTTACGACGGGCCTTGACCGCTCCGTGGAAGAGCACGTCGCCATCGTCGTCCCCGGTCTCGGCGGCGAACCCGACGACGATCTGGCCGGCTCGGGGCGGATCGGTCACCAGTCCGGTCAGAATATCCGGGTTGGTGGTGAGCTCGATGGACATCGTGGGTCCGCTCCGGTGATCCGACGCCGTGGATGCCTGCTTCTTGATCTTGGTGGCCGCCACGGTGAGCGGCCGGTAGTCAGCGACGGCCGCTGCCATGATAACGGCGTCGGCATCGCGGGCGACTTCACGCACGGCATGGAGCATGTCGGAGGCGGTGCCGGCGGCGATGACGGCGACACCCGGTGGTAGAGCATCGAGCAGTTCCGAGGCCACATGGGCCTGTACGAGGGTAACGCGGGCGCCCTGCTCGGCCGCGGCCGCGCTAGCGCGCACCCCTGACGGCCGGAGGACCTGTTTCCCAGGTAGCGCACCGGGTCGATGGGTTCGCGCGTGCCACCGGCGGAGACGACGACATGCCGTCCTTCTAGGCTCCCAGTCGTTTCGGCCGAAGCGACGTCGTCATCCTGGTGCTCGGGCTGCCGCAGGATGGCCAGGGGCCCGGGAGACGATCTGCTCGGGCTCGGGCAGGCGCCCCAGCCGGAGTCCCTGCCGGTCAGACGACCGGAGTCGGGATCAATGACCGTCAGGCCGCGCTCACGCAGCACTGTCACATTGTCCCGGGTGGCGGGGATTGAGCCACATCTGGGTGTGCATAGCAGGTGCCAAGACGACGGGGGCCTCGGTGGTCAGGATCGTCGCAGTCAGCAGATCATCGGCCCGCCCCGCACGCACCCGCGCCAGCAGGTCCGCCGAGGCCGGGGCGACCAGGACCAGCTCGGCCCACTCGGCCACAGCCACGTGCTCCACCGCGGCCGGGTCATCGAGGACACCGGTGGACACGGTCTGCCCGCTGATCGCTGCCAGTGCCGGCGCCCCGATGAAACGCAGCGCCGACTCGGTGGCCACCACCTTGACCTCGTGCCCGGCCTGGCGCAGCAGTCGAATGACAAAGGGCACCTTGTAGGCGGCAATGGAACCGGCCACGCCGACGACGACGCGCCGCGGCGCCCGAAGGGCGGTCGCGGCGCGTTCACTCGCAGTGGTGTGCGGCTCGTCCATGCGAGCGAGGCTCAGAACTGGATGTCGTCGAGGCTGGTGGGAGTCTCACCCGCCTCGAGGGAGACCGGAGCGTCCAGGGAGATGTCGCTGAACATGTCGGCCTCGGCGGCGCGACGGGCCTCCTCGGCCTCGGCGCGGCGGGCACGGGCGACGTCTCCCGGGGATGACCTCGAGCTTGTCCTCGGCGATCTCCCGCAGAGCGATGCCGAGCGACTTCTCGCCGACCTCGGAGTCGACCAGCGGCCCGAAGAACTCGAACTGGTTGTCCTCGAGCTGCTGGGTGTAGGTGTTGATCTGGCGGGCGCGCTGGCGGCCTCCACCACGAGCCCGTACTTGGAGTCGACCTTCTCCAGAAGGTCATCGATCGGCAGGTTGGTGATGCCCTCGGGCTGGGGAGAGGTTCCGAGCATGTGCATGCCTCCGGTTCAATCTCGATAGTTCAGAGCCACGATATTCTAACTGCCAGGTCCCATGAGTCTCTCGAGCTCTGCGGTGGCGCTCGCCACGGTGTCGTTGATGACCACGTGGTCGAACTCGCCGACCGCGTCCAGCTCGGTGCGTGCCGTGGCCAGACGTCGCTTCTGCTCCTCAGGCCCTCCGTTCCACGGCCGGCGAGCCGGCGGACGAGCTCCTCCCAGCTCGGCGGCGCGAGAAAGACGAGTCGGGACTCAGGCATGGCCCGGCGAACCTGGCGAGCGCCGGCCACGTCGATCTCCAGGAGTGCGGGTCGCCCGACGTCGAGCTCATCCTGAACGGGACCACGAGGGGTGCCGTAGCGGTGAGCACCGTGAACCAGGGCCCACTCCAGCATCTGGTCGGTTGCGACGAGGAGTCGAAGTCCTCGTCGCTGACGAAGTAGTAGTGCACACCGTCAACCTCGCCGGGGCGGGGCCTGCGGGTGGTGGCGGAGATCGAGACGAAGAGGTTCGGATGGCGTCTACGCAACTCGGTGACGACAGTGCCCTTGCCCACCGCTGTTGGTCCTGCCAGGACGGTCAGACGAGCGAGAGAGGGCGGACGAGGCGGCGGCGTCGGTCATGGTCACATCGATGACCTACCGGACGCCGCCAGCACGACCCGCTGTCTCAGACGGCGTGCTAGCCGAAACGCTCCACCAGTGCTGCCCGCTGGTTCGCCCCCAGGCCACGCACCCGCCGGGACTCGGCGATATGCACGTCCGCGAGAATGGCGTCGGCTGTTGTCGTTCCGACGCGCGGGAGGGAGACGAGTAGCGCCCTGACCTTCATCTTGCCCAGGACCTCAGTCAGTGTCCGAGGCGGTGAAGAAGTCGGAGGCTTGAGCTCTCCGCTCTTGAGCTCGGACTTGATACGAGCGCGCTGCGATCGCGCAGCGGCAGCCTTCTCCAGCGCCTCAGCCCGTTGCTCGGGTGTCAGTGTAGGAAGCGTCATGGTGGTCTCCTCCCCAGTCCAGTGCCCAGTGACCCGCACCACAAGCATAAGTCGGGTCGGATGCACTCGCATTCGCAGGGGCCGCTATTCCGGCACTGACTTCGTGTTCCCGCACACACGTTGATCGCGTGCAGTCACGCGGCGTCAGCGTAAGGCGGTGGCTGCCTCATGCGTGGCTGCTAGCGCAGCCGTCCGTCAGCGCCTCGATGGAGGGGCCGGCCTTGAGAACCCCGCGTGAGGTGGAAGCCAGAACATGACGGCGAGCCGCTCCCGAAGACGGACTCCAACTCGGCGGGTCCCGCCCCTGTGCGCCGACACCGGGGAGCCAGGAGCGGGCCGTTGGCGTGCAGCAGGTCGATCTCCAGATGGGAGACGGCCTCCCCGACGGTGGCGCCAACGACCAGCCCGATGCTGCCGAGCCTGCCCTCGCCGCTGGCCGGGGCGTTGGAGGCAGTGACGCCCTCCACGACGCCGGCAGCCACCGCCTGGTCCCCGCGGATGGCGTGCTGGACGGTGGCCCCCTCGGGATTGGAGGTGAGCGCCAGACGAAGATGCCCCGCCCGCTCGCCTCCGCCAGGTCCAGCGCGGGGGTGAGGGAGCCGTGGCCCAGGTAGAGGTGAGACGGTGATGGAGTCGGCGGCCAGGGGCGCCCCGTCGGACAGATAGGCCCGGGCGTAGCCGGCCATGGTGGAACCGATGTCGCCGCGCTTGACGTCGAGGACCGACAGGGTGCCGACATCGCGCAGTGCCGCCAGGGTCTCCTCGAGAACCGCGATGCCTGCACTGCCGTGGCGCTCGAAGAAGGCGGACTGCGGCTTGACGGCGGCCACTCGTCCGGCCACCGCGTCGACGGTTCGCAGGGCGAAGTCCCGTAGGCCGGCGGCGGAGTCGGCCAGCCCCCAGGCATCGAGAAGGCTCGGATGAGGGTCGATGCCGACGCACAGGGGACCCTGGTCGTCCATGGCATCGGCCAGGCGGGCACCGAAGGGGCGCCGGAACCGACCGGGCTGGGAAGATGCGGCGGGGCTCATCGAGTCTCCTTGTCGTCAACAGGGGCAACGGGGCGGGACTCGGGCGTCGAGCCCCGCCGGGATCGGCGGGCGGCGATGTGCTCCTGAAGGCTGCGAACCTGGAAGGGACCGCGCAGCTGGGCCTCGAGGGCCTGGACCGCCGCCTGGAGCTGTTGGACGGTGGTGATGATGGGGCGGTCGGCGCCGGTGGTGGCCGCGCGGATGAAGTACCCGTCGGCACGGGCACCCTGGCCCTTGGGGTGTTGACAACCATGTCGATGGCTCCGGACTCGATGAGTCCGGCGATCGTCTCGCTCACCGTGGGCGCCGACACTGACTGATCTTGCGCACCGCCATGGCGTCGATCCCGTTGCGGCGCAGCACCGCGCGGTCCCGGTGGTGGCCAGGACCGTGAAGCCGAGCTCGGCGAGCCGGGCCACCGGCAGGATGATGGCGCGCTTGTCCCGGTCGGCCACCGAGACGAACAGCGTGCCCTCTCCTGGTAGGCCACCGTAGGCACCGGCCTGGGACTTGGCGAAGGCCCGCGGGAAGTCGACGTCGTAGCCCATGACCTCCCCGGTGGAACGCATCTCCGGCCCCAGGATCGTGTCGACCACGCGCCCCTCGGTGGTACGGAACCGTTTGAAGGGCAGGACCGCCTCCTTGACGGCGATCGGGTCATCGGGATCGGTGACGGCGGCGTCGGCCTCGGGGAGGTGAGCGGAACGCCTGAGCGAGGCGATGGTCTCCCCGTCATGATGAGGGCCGCCGCCCTGGCGAGCTGCACACCGGATGCCTTCGAGACGAAGGGGACTGTGCGCGATGCCCTAGGGGTTGGCCTCGATGACGTAGAGGACATCGGAGACCAAGGCGAACTGGATGTTGAGCAGCCCTTGCACGCCCACCCCTGGCGATCGCCTCGGTCGAGCGTCGGATGCGAGCGATCTCCGTGTCGGACAGGGTCATGGGCGGCATGACGCAGGCGGAGTCACCGGAGTGGATACCGGCCTCCTCGATGTGCTCCATGACTCCGCTCGAGAACAGCTCGCTGCCGTCGTAAAGGGCGTCGACATCGATCTCGATGGCGTCGTCGAGAAAAACGGTCGATGGTAGTGGCCCGGTCCGTGAGACGCCTCCGGGCTCAAGACTGGCGCGCTGGAGATAGTCGTCGAGCCCCTGGGCGTCGTGAGACGATCTCCATGCCGCGACCGCCGAGTACGTAGCTGGGGCGCACCAGGACCGGATAGCCAATGCCCTGGGCGACTGAGCGCGCCTGCTCGTCGCTCAGAGCGGTGCCGTGCGCCGGTGCGGGCAGGGTCGGCGCACTGGAGAACGACGCCGAAGGCCTCGCGGTCCTCAGCGGCGTCGATGGCCTCGGGGCTCGTCCCCAGGATCGGCACCCCGGCCTCGGCCAGCCTGGCGGCCAGAGACAGCGGTGTCTGGCCACCGAGCTGGACGATGACACCGGTCACGGGGCCGGCCGCCAGCTCGGCCTCGTAGATCTCGATGACGTCCTCGAAGGTCAGGGGCTCGAAGTAGAGCCGGCCGGAGATGTCGTAATCGGTGGAGACAGTCTCGGGGTTGCAGTTGACCATGACGGTCTCGTAGCGATCGGACAGCGCCATCGCGGCGTGAACACAGGAGTAGTCGAACTCGATGCCCTGGCCGATCCGGTTGGGGCCCGAGCCCAGGATGATGACGGCCTCACGCTCACGGGATGCCACCTCGGTCTCCAGGTCGTAGCTGGAGTAGAGGTAGGGGGTGCGCAGGCGAACTCGGCGGCACGAGTGTCCACGGTCTTGTCAGACGGGCCGCAGGCCGAAGGCGTAGCGGACCTCTCGCACCGTGTCCTCGCTGATGCCGCGCAGGGCGGCGACCTGGACGTCGGAGAGCCGTGGCGCTTGGCCAGGGGCCAGGACCTCCGGAGTGAGCGCGGATGCGCCCCTGACCTCCTGGGCCACCTCCTCAAGAAGCAGCATCTGGTCCAGGAACCCAGGGATCGATGCGGTGGCCTCGTGGAGCTGAGCAATCGTGGCTCCACGCGCACAGCCTGCTGAAGGTCGACCAACCGGTGCTCGCTGGGGATGGCGATGGACTCCAGCAGCTCGGCGGTCTGCTGCTGGCTGGGGCCGGTCCGTCCCAGTGGAAGACGGATCCTTCTTGTCCAGGGGAGCGCAAGGCCTTCTGGAGGGCCTCGGTGTAGGAGCGGCTGATCGCGCATGGCCTCTCCACCGACTTCATGGTGGTGGTGAGCCTGGGGTCGGCGCCCCGGAACTTCTCGAAGGCGAAGCGCGGGACCTTGACGACCACGTAGTCCAGGGTCGGCTCGAAGGAGGCCGGGGTGGAGCCGGTGATGTCGTTGGGGATCTCGTCGAGCGTGTAACCCACGGCCAGGCGTGCGGCGATCTTGGCGATCAGGAAGCCGGTGGCCTTGGAGGCCAGGGCTGAGGACCGGGAGACGCGGGTTCATCTCGATGACGACGATCCTGCCGGTGGCCGGGTCGACGGCGAACTGGATGTTGCAGCCGCCGGTATCGACCCCGACCTCCCGGATGACGGCGATGCCGATGTCCCGCAGCCGCTGGAGCTCGCGGTCGGTGAGGGTCAGGGCAGGGGCCACGGTGATGGAGTCACCGGTATGCACTCCCACGGGGTCGACGTTCTCGATGGAGCACACGACCACAACGTTGTCGGCGGTGTCGCGCATGAGCTCGAGCTCGTACTCCTTCCAGCCCAGGATCGGCTCCTCCAGGAGGACCTCGGTGGTGCGGGAGGCCGCCAGACCTGCCCCGGCGATGCGATGCAGGTCCGCGTCATTGAAGGCGACGCCCGCTGCCCAGCCGCCCATCGTGAAGGGGCGCGACGACATCGGGTAGCCGCCCGGGGCATCGACTCCCGCGCGGCACTCATCCATGGTGTGGGCGATGACGCTGCGGGCGACCTCGGCGCCGCAGCGCTCGACGACGTCCTTGAACTCGTCACGGTCCTCCCCGGCGTTGATGGCGGCGGCGGAGGCGCTGATGAGCTCGACGTCGTACTCATCGAGCACACCGCGCTCGACCAGGCTCATGGCGGCGTTGAGGGCGGTCTGCCCGCCCAGGGTGGGCAGGAGGGCGTCGGGCCGTTCCTTGGCGATGATGGTGGTCAGTACCTCGGGGGTGATTGGCTCGATGTAGGTGGCGTCGGCGACGTCCGGGTCGGTCATGATCGTGGCCGGGTTGGAGTTGACCAGGATGACGCAGGTTTCCCTCAGCGCAGGACGCGGCAGGGCCTGGGTCCGGGTAGTCGAACTCGCAGGCCTGCCCGATGACGATGGGTCCCGATCCGATGACCAGGACGGAGGTGATATCAGGGCGAGCAGGCATGTCAGTTCGTGTCCTCGCGGTCCCTGGCCTCGCGGTGCTCCCGCATGAGGCGGATGAATCGGTCGAAGAGGTGCTCCGGCGTCGTGGGGTCCGGCAGCGGCCTCGGGGTGGTACTGGACGGAGAAGGCCGGCGGGTCCAGTGCCCGTAGTCCCTCGACGACACCGTCGTTGAGTCCCAGGTGAGAGACCTCCACCCGACCGTGGCGGCCGTTGTCGAAGGGGCATGGAGGGCTCGTCAACTCAGGTGCGTCGACGGCGAAGCCGTGGTTGTGTGCGTGATCTCCACCTTGCCGGTGGCGCGGTCCAGGACAGGCTGGTTGACACCCGCGGTGCCCGTAGGCGAGCTTGTAGGTGCCGTAGCCCATGGCACGTCCCAGGAGCTGGTTGCCCAGGCAGATGCCGAAGAAGGGGATGTGAGCGTCGAGTACGCCGCGCAGCAGCTCGATCTCGGCGTCCGCGGTCCCCAGGTCTCCAGGGGCCGTTGGAGAACAGGGACGCCATCGGGTCTGAGGGCGAGGATCTCGGAGAGAGTCGTGGACTGGGGCAGGACGTGGACGCGTATGCCGCGCTCAGCGAACTGCCACGGGGTGCGGGACTTGATGCCCAGATCGATGGCGGCCAGCACCGCGACCGGCTCCTGCTCTCGGCCGGCTCAGGTGGGCTCGACGACGTAGCCGGAGGTAGTGGTCACCTCGGCGGCCAGGGCGCGGCCGTTCATGGGCGGCTCACTGCGCACGGCCTCCAGACAGATATCGATGCAGGCCTGACTGGGGCCACCCGGGGTCGGTAGCGCCGGACGGCAGGGGCCCTGACCGGAGAAGATGCCGCCGCGCTGGCGCCGGCCTCGCGCAGGTGCGGGTCAGGGCCCGGGTGTCGACCTCGCAGAGGCCGACGATGCCGCCGTCACGAGATCGTCCTCCAGCTCACGGCGGGAGCGCCAGCTGGAGGCTCGTCGGGCAGGTTCGCGTACGACGTAGCCGGCCACCCAGATGCGGTCGGACTCGGCGTCCCTCGTCGTTGACCCCGGTGTTACCGATGTGGTGCGGTCTGCACCACGATCTGACGGTGGTAGGAGGGGTCGGTCAGTGTTTCCTGGTACCCGGTCATCCCGGTGGAGAAGACGATCTCTCCAATGGTGCGTCCTTGAGCCCCGTAGCTGCGGCCCCGCAGGGCTCAGCCGTCCTCCAGGACGAGGAGGGCGGCTGGGCGGTGGCTCGACTCAGGCATGGGCCGAGCCGGCAGGGGCTTCGACGGGAACCCCGTCCAGGACGGTGGGACGGCCGTGGAGGAAGGTGGCCTTGACGTGCCCCGGCAGCTCCATGCCCGCGTAGGGGGTATTCGTGGAGCTGGTCCATTGAGCGGCGCCGTCGACGGTGCGGCGGACCTCGGGAGCCACCACTGTGATGTTGGCCGGGGCACCGACCTCGAGCTCGCGCCCCTGGTCGCTCAGGCGACCGATGCGGGCGGGCGCCGAGGACATGGCCCGGGCGATGTCGCGCCAGGTCATGCGACCGGTGCTCACCATTGTCTCGATTAGGACGCTCAGCGCGGTCTCCAGGCCCGTCATGCCGAAGGCTCCTGCCTGCCACTCGCAGTCCTTGTCCTCCAGCGGGTGGGGGCGTGGTCGGTCCCGATGGCGTCGATGATGCCGTCGGCCAGGGCCTGGCGGACGGCCTCGACGTCCTCGGCCGTGCGCAGTGGGGGTTGACCTGTCTACAGGGGCGAGTAGGTGCGTGCCATCTCATCGGTCAGCAGGAGGTGGTGCGGGGTGACCCCTCCGCGGTGACGTTGATGCCGCGGGCCTTGGCCCAGCGGATGATGTCGACGCTGCCGGCGGTGGACAGGTGGCACACGTGCAGGCGCGAACCGACGTGCTCGGCCAGCAGGGACGTCGCGGGCGATGATCGACTCCTCGGCCACCGCCGGCCACCCGCGCAGGCCCAGCTCGGCGGAGATGACGCCCTCGTGCATCTGGGAGCCCCTCGGTGAGGCGGGGATCCTGTGCGTGCTGGGCGATGACGCCGTCGAAGGACCTGACGTACCCAGAGCCCGGCGCATGAGGACGGGGTCGGAGACGCACTTGCCGTCGTCGGAGAAAACACGCACCCGGGCGGCGGAGGAGGCCATCGCCCCCATGTCGGAGAGGTGCTCGCCGGCCAGGCCCGCGGAAACGGCGCCGACGGGGTGGACGTCCACCCAGCCGGCCTCGCGCCCCAGTCGTAGGACCTGCTCGACGACGCCGGCGCTGTCCTGAACCGGAGTGGTGTTGGCCATGGCGAAGACAGCGGTGTAGCCGCCGGCGGCCGCGGCACGGGTACCGGAGTAGATGGTCTCAGCGGACTCCCCGCCAGGCTCGCGCAGGTGGGTATGGATATCGACGAGCCCGGGCAGGGCGATGAGCCCGCTCAGGTCGTGGCGCACGGCGTCGGCAGGGGCCTTCGCCGCGGCGTCGGGGCCGATGGCGGTGATGGTTCCGTCAGTGATGAGGATGTCGGTGGGGTCCTCGCCGTAGGGGCGGACACCGGTCAGGAGGTGGGAGGTCACAGCTGGTTCCCTTCGTCAGCGAGGAGGAGGTGAGAGCGGCCATGCGCACGGAGACGCCGTTGCCGACCTGCTCGATGATGCGCGAGCGAGGTCGTCTGCGGCCTCGGCGGTGATCTCGAGGCCGCGGTTCATCGGGACCGGGTGCATGACGATGGCGTGCTCCGGCATGGCCCGGCGACGGGCGGAGTTGAGGCCGTAGACGCTGGAGTACTCGGCGGGGCTCGGGAAGAAGCCGCCACCGGCGGCGCTCATGCGCTCGCGCTGGACGCGCAGCATCATGACGGCGTCGGGCTGAACCTCCTCAAGGGCCTCGTCGAGGTTGTAGGAGACCTCGCAGGGCCAGTCGTCCATGCCGACGGAAGCAGCGTCGGGGGCGCCACCAGGTGACCTGGGCGCCGAGCGCGGTCAGGAGGTCCACGTTGGAGCGCGCCACCCGGGAGTGCAGGACGTCTCCGACGATGATGACACGGGCCCCTCCAGATCACGTCCCTGGGGGCGGGACTCCCGTCCGCCGTGGCTGGCGCACCCGGGATATACCAGCGGCGCAGGGTCATGGCGTCCAGGAGCGCCTGGGTGGGGTGCTGGTGGGTGCCGTCGCCCGCGTTGAGGACGGGCACGTTGATCCAGCCGGCATGGGCCAGCAGATGCGCGGCGCCGCAGGCCGAGTGGCGCACGACGACGGCGTCCGCCCCCCATGGCCAGTGATCGTCTGGGCGGTGTCTTGAGGGACTCCCCTTGGACAGCGAGAGCCCTGGCGGAGAAGTTGATGACGTCGGCGCTCAGGCGCTTGGCGGCTGCCTCGAAGGACAGTCGGGTCCGGGTGGAGTCCTCGAAGAAGAGGTTGACCACGGTCTTGCCGCGCAGGGTGGGCAGCTTCTTGACCGCGTGGCTCTGGGTGGCGGCCATGGCCTCGGCTGTGTCCAGGACCATGACCGCCTCGTCGTGGGGTCAGGTCCTTGGCGGAAGCAGGTGCTTCATCAGGTGGCCTCCTGGTCGGTGCGCTCGCTCGAACGCTCAGTGGGGACGTCTGCGGGAACGATGGTGACGGCGTCGATGGGGCGCCCAGCTCGGTCAGGGAGACCACGACCTTTTTCAGTTCGGGACGTCGGCAGGTTCTGCCCACGTAGTCGGCTCGTATGGGCAGCTCGCGGTGTCCGCGGTCCACGAGCGTGGCCAGCTGTACGGCCCGGGGCGGCCGATCGCACCCAGGGCGTCGAGGGCGGCGCGGATCGTGCGTCCGAGTAGAGGACATCGTCGACGAGGATGACGATCCTACCGTCGATGCCGCCCCTGGGGGATCTCAGTGGGACGGGGAACGCGGATCGGGTGACGTCCCAGATCGTCACGGTACATGGTGATGTCCAGGTGCCGACCGAACCCCTGTCACCGAGGTCTGTGACCGCTCCGCCTGCTCATCCTGCTGCGCCCCCTCACTGGAGGCGACGGCGAGCGCCTCGACGAGTCTGTGTGCAAGAGGAACTCCCCCACTGGGGATCCCCAGGACGACGACGTCCTGGGCTCCCGTGGTTGCGCTCCAGGATCTCGTGCGCGATACGGAACAGTGACCGGGCTATCTCAGGAGGTCCGAGGATCTCCTTGCCCGAGGATGGTGCGCTGGAAGCGCCTGACAAACGTTCGGCCATTTCAGGCCTCCTTCCCCGCCTCTCTGGACGGACTTAAAGGATGTTGGTCGCTCGTAAGTTTACGTCGCCGATCCGGCCTTCGCGCGACATGATCGAGAAACCCGCCGAGACGAAGATCACGCCAGTGTGCGGCGAATCAGTACGCACTTAGCACGAGCCGTTGTAGACGATGTTCCTCATCTACAGATTTTCCGTAACAATGTCGTACTCTCACCCCAATGCCGCAGCGCCGTCGGGCGTTGAGCGCGAGATCGTCACACATGTCGAGAGCTTGAGAAGTGAGTGCCGGATCCATCTGAGCCCGATTGAGAGCTGAACGATGTCGCCATGGCAGGACTGGCATTACTGCTGCGTCGGTAACTTCTTCTCGGCAAGGAACGATATGACACTCCTACTCGACGTTCGATGATCACCGGCCCGGCGCCGGGCGGGCCTGGCCACTGCCGGCCTGCTCGCACTCCCCAGCGTCTGCAGCCGACCGGACCCACAGCTTCAGCTCCGTCATCTTCGACGAGCAGTTCTCTCAGAGGGCCGACTTTCTCATCATCCCGCTGGCGGGACAACAGCTCTGAACCGGAGTCGTGCACGAGCTACGACTGGGGCGTCTTCACTACGACACCCACAGCGTCAGCGACGGTGTGGGTCATGTTCTCTGGCGCAAACGCGCTACGCCCCTCAAGGGCTTCCAGAACCGCTTCGACAAGCAGGAAACCGTCCGCTACGTCGACCAGGCCTTCGTCACCACTGAGGGCCTGTTCTCCTTCATCTACGGCTCCTGGAGACCAGAGCGCGCTTCCCCCAGTCGGATGAGGGCCTGTTCGCCGGGATCTGGGTTGCGGGCGGACCAGGGGAAGAACGGGGGCGAGATCGACGTCGTTGAGACCTACGGCGGCGGAAGTGCCACCGGTATCGCCAGAGTCAACTGTTCACTTCGGCCAGGCCGGAGGCACGGGAAGCAACCTGGGAGTCTCGCCGAAGCCTGATCTCACCGAGTGGCACACCTTTGGCATGGAGAAGACCCCGGAGAGCATCCTGTTCCTCTTCGATGGCAAGCCTTATCACGAGGTACGCCGTTCAGACTCACAGCAGGAGTTCGACGCCTGCTTCGGCCCGAGCTCCCCGTACCACATCTGCCTGACCACCCACAGCGGCAGCATCCACCGAGGTCGGCTCGACCATGAGGGACTTTACTCAGGCCCAGGTGGATATCGACTACATCGTCGTACGTGCGATGGACCAGTAGCCGCTCATGCCCCTCGGCCCGGCTCGATCAGCTCGTCACCAGCAGATCTCGCGGACCGAGGGGCGGTGTCCAGTCGGCGCGGTCAGGTGGCCGGCACCGATGGTGAGTCCGGATCAGTGAGTCCGCTCCCCCAGTGACTCGGGTGCTGCGACAGCAGGATCCAATGACGTGATCCTTCTCAGAAGAACGAGATGACCCACCACGAGCAGAACCTGGACCAGTGCGCAGATGATGACCACCGGCCCAGCACTGCTGCGGATCAGCCACTGCCGTCGTCATCCTGCACCGTCCAGTACAGGGCCGCATACATGACCACGGTGGGGAGCCCGAGCACGATGCTGGTAGCCAGAAGCGCTGATGTCGGCATCTTGGCCTCGCCCCATCCGTCCGGCTGGATCCTGTCAATCCGGGAATGCGACTGGATGCATGCGATGAGGCCGAGGATGAAGCTGCCGACGCATCCGATACCGACCACTACCGGACCGAACACAATGATGAGGGCGGACAGGGAGCATCAGTCCGATGTCACGAACTCCCACATACTCGTTGGCGATAAAGAGAGTTGCCGTGACAATCATCTGGATGATCGCGGTCACGAGTCCGACGATGCTGCCGAGACCGCGACCCGACGGTTCGTGTGCGCTTGCGCCCAGAACGTAGGCCGGATCGTTCCAGCCGATCCCCGGAACGGGGGCCGGAACCGGTGGGGTACGGGAGGGCCGGGCGCGCCCCACGGGTAGCCACCCGGCCCTGGCGGAGGCCCCCAGGCTCCTCCGCCAGGAGGCGGACGACTGGGATGGCCCTGCTCCCGGTCCGGGAGCAGGGCCATACACGCCGACAGGCCCTGCACCCGGCGGCACAGAGGCCTTCGAATCATGCGGTACGTCCGCGGAGTCGCCCTTGATGTAGGGGTAGTCGCTGGGTCTTGGGGAGGTAACTGGGTCACAGGATGCTCCCGGCATCGGCGGATGGACTCAGCCCAGGCTAGATGACAACAGCCGACGAGGCCCAGCTCACGACATGGGGTGTACTCTCCCTATGCCGTGAGCAGAGCGGGCAAGAGCTAGCGCAGTGTGTCCGCGAGGTCACCGATACGCCCCAGCAGTCCCCCGAGGTACCTGGGTGACTCGTCGGTGGAGAGCATCCGACTGAGCGTCATCGCCTCGTCTACCGCAACGGGGGCATCGACGTCGTCGTTGTAGACGATCTCCCAGGTGGCGACTCGGGCGATGGCCCGATCGACGGCCGGCATACGTCCCAGCGTCCACCCCTGGGCGTAAGTCTGGATCGTCTCGTCGACGTCGGCCAGGTGGTCGCACACGCCGTCCAGGATCTCCCGGGTGTAGGCGGGGGCCTCAGTGTGGTTGGCCGAGCTGACGGCTCGCAGCTGAGCGAAGGAACGCAGCTCCTCGGCGTCGCCGGAGATCAGCATCCCGCGCTGGTCGGCCTCGAAGAGGATCTCGATCGCACGCCGGCGCGCCTTGGTTCGGGCTGTCACGGGATGACGCGACGCGGGGCTCGAGTGGGACGAGCCCTCCCCGGGATGCTCGGTCATCAGTCGGTGACGCGGGAGATGTGGGAGCCGGAGCGGGTGTCCACCTTCACCTTGTCCCCGGTGTTGAGGAACAAGGGGACCTGGATCTCAGCACCGGTCTCAACGGTGGCCGGCTTGGTGCCGGCGCTGGAGCGGTCGCCCCTGGAGGCCCGGTTCGGTGTGGAGATCGTCAGAACCACGGAGGCGGGCAGCTCGACGAACAGGACGGCGTCCTCGTGGAAGGCCACGATGACGTCCTGGTTCTCCAGCATGAAGGTGGCGGCGTCGCCGACGGTCGCCGAGGGGACGTAGGTCTGCTCGTAGGGACTTGACGTCCATGAATACGTAGTCGTCGCCGTCCTTGTAGAGGTACTGCATGTCGCGCCGGTCAACGGTCGCGGTCTCGACCTTGAGGCCGGCGTTGAAGGTCTTGTCGACGGTCTTGCCGGACAGGACGTTCTTGATCTTGGTGCGTACGAAGGCGGGGCCCTTGCCGGGCTTGACGTGCTGAACTCCACTACCCGCCACAGCTGGCCCTCGAGGTTGAGCACCATGCCGTTCTCTTCAGGTCGTTCGTCGCCGCCACGAGGGTTTCCTCACTGTTGCGTTGCGTCTGGGACGCGCTGATACTACCGCGACGTAGCGCACTCTCCCAGGGCAGGTGTGTCACGCCGGTCACGAGTGGTGGAAGAAAGCGGACAGCATGGCCCTCGATGACCCTGTTCTCCGGCTTCCTGGGGTGTGGTCGAGCTGGTGTCGACGACGATATCGGCCAGCTCCCGGCACTGGGACTCTCGCTCGTGAAGCATCTGGACGAACTGATGGTGGACGGTCCCCAGTGCTACCGACCGAGGTGCGTCGAGGCCGTTGCGGGTGGTCAGCACCCGGGTGGCACAGGTCAGGGCCACCACCACCCGGTGAGACCGGTCATGGCCGCGCATGTCCTCAAGGCGCCGACGTGTCTGAGGATCCGCCAGGCAGCTGAACCCAGGACCACGACGGCGCCTTTGGGCGACCGCACGGTCGAGCAGGCTGATAGCGGTGCGGGACTCGACCCGGCGGTACTCGGCCTCCGGTACGGCTACCAGTGCCAGATCGGGGCCGGTCCCCCAGCTCGTCGGCGACACGACGGGCGAGGTCGAGCACCGGCAGATCCATGGCGGTTGCGACAGCGCGTCCCACGCTGGAGCACCCGGCTCCTGGCGGACCGATGAGGCCAGTACCCGGGGCGCGCTCGAGGTCAAGCCGGTGTCCTTTCGGTCGGGTTGGTAACGGCTTCATGGGCCTTGAGCAGGACGCCTCGTCGGGCGCCTGCACCCTGACGGGCCTGGCGACGTCGTCGAGCAGGACGAGCCGCAACCGGCCGCCGCGTACCTTCTGTCACTCATCATGGCCGCCTTGAGCTCCTCCCAGCGCCCCCGCGCCTCGGGAAGCGGGTCGGCAGCCCGACCGCCTCGCGGCTCTGACGGTGCAGTGCCAGCGCGTCGCTGCTCAGGTTGCCGCTGCGGTGAGCGACCTCGGCGGCGAAGACGCAGCCGACGGCGACCGCCTCGCCATGCCGCCAGGAGTAGCCGGTGACCTTCTCGATCGCGTGGGCGTAGGTGTGCCCGTAGTTGAGAACCTCCCGTGGCCGGCCCTCAGTGAGGTCCTCCCCCGACGACGGCGGCCTTGACCGCGACCGACCGGGTGACGAGCTCAGCCAGAACCGGCGAGTCCCAGGCCAGGCAGTCGGCGGGCTCGGCCAGAACGCGATCTAGGATGACAGGATCCGAGATGAGCCCGCACTTGATAACCTCACCAAGCCCTGCCCGCAGCTCGGCGGCCGGCAGGGTGGACAGCGTCTCCAGGTCGGCGATGACGGCGGCCGGTGGGTGGAAGGCGCCGACCAGGTTCTGCCCGCCGGCGTGTCGATACCGGTCTTGCCTCCGACGGCCGCGTCCACCATGGCCAGCAAGTGGTGGGCACCTGCACCACAGGCACGCCGCGCAACCAGGTGGCGGCCGCGAAACCGGCCAGGTCCGTCGTCGCGCCGCCGCCCAGGCCCACGACAAGTCCGTCACGTCCGAGGCGGAAGGAGCCGAGCCGCTCCCACAGGTACTCCAGAACCCGGGTCTTCTTGGCCGCCTCGCCGTCAGGCACCTCGAGCCGCACGACGCGCAGCCCCTGGCGGACCAGCTGCTCCTCGGCGCCGGCGGCCTGCTCGGCCAGAGCCTTGGCATGGATGACCGCAACACCTCCGGCGCCCGCTCCCGGAGCTTCCCGGACAGCCCTGTGCCAGGTCGGCCAGGAGCCCGTGACCGATGAGCACGTCGTAAGGGCTCGTCGCGGTGACGCTGACACGTCTGGCGCCGCCGCGGGTCCCAGGTGCCTCAGCGGGTCGGACCCGGGTACGCCCCGCTGAGCCGCTGACCCCACCCAGAGCGGTGGAGGAGGCCGATTGCCCGTCCGCCATAGGAGCCAGGACACTGACCGCCTGGGGGGTCTGGACCCCCCAGCGCCACGAGGATGAGGGCGGCGACCTGCTGAGGGGCTCAGCCCGTCGGTGGGCACGGTGAGGGTGGCCACCTCACAGTACAGTGGTGAGCGCTGAGCGTGGAGAGCCTCCATCCGCGCCAGGACAGTATCGCCCTGACCGGAGTGCTCGACACCGTCAGTGCTGCTGCGCTGAGCGGCCCGGGTCTGATCGGAGTCGGCATCCGGGGCCATGAGAGGACGGCCGGTACCGTCACCCACATGCTCGGCGGCCGTGCTTGGGGAGGCGGACAGGTGGATGACGGTGTGCCCGCGCAGCAGCTCCCGGTTCTCAGGGCGCATCACCGCTCCCCCGCCCAGGGCGATGACACCTGCGCAGCCGCCGGAGAGTCCAGGACGGCTCGCATGGCGCGGTGCTCGCGGTCGCGGAAGCCCTCCTCCCCTCGGAGGCGAAGATCTCTGGGATCGTCATCCGGGCGCGGCGCCGGATCTCGGCATCGGTATCGGTGACCTGCACACCCAGCGCCTGGGCCAGGAGCCGGGCCTGGGTGGTCTTGCCCGCACCGGGCAGCCCCACCAGGACCAGGGGCAGCTGGTCGTCCCGCAGGGCGATGGTTGGAACGCGCTTCCAGGTCATGATCGTGTCTCCCTCACCGTTGAGCAGGCCATCGGCACCAGTATCGCGTTCACCGGCGGATATACCACTCGGTTCACCAGTGTGTCCGCTGGGCTATACGGGCCAGGTAGGCCTGAAGGTTGCGCCTGGCCTCGGCAACCGAGTCACCACCGGTCTTGTCCAGGAGAAGATCGGCCAGGACCAAGGGCGGTCATGGCCTGGGCGATCACCGCTCCAGGGACGACGGCGCACACGTCGGAGCGCTGGTGGAGCCCGGTGGCCGCCTCGCCCGTGGCCAGGTCGACGGTACGCAGAGCCCTCGGCACCGTCGAGATCGGTTTGAAGGCGGCTCGCACCCGCAACTCGGAGCCGTTGGAGACGCCGCCCCTCGACGCCGCCGGCTCGGTTCGTACCCGGGTGATCTCACCATCACGCGCTGAGACGATCTCATCGTGCGCGGCCGAGCCCCGCCGGGCCGCCTCAGCGAAACCGTCACCGATCTCCACGCCCTTGACGGCCTGAATGCCCATGAGAGCGGCCGCCAGCCGGGCGTCGAGACGACGGTCGGCCCGAGACATGCGTGCCCAGTCCCACCGGGCACACCTGTGGCAACGACCTCGACGACGCCGCCGAGCGTGTCCCCGGCCTTCTTGGCGGCGTCGATCTCGACGACCATGGCGGCGCTGGTGGCGGGATCGGTGCAGCGCACGGGGTCGGCGTCGAGACGCTCAGTGTCCTCAGCAGTCGGCGCAGGCACGTCATCTGGCAGGGGCGACGGTCCCGATGCGTACGACGTGGCTGACCAGCCCGATACCGGCAACCTGGGCCAGGACGGCCTCGGCGAGTGCCCCCAGCGCCACACGGGCGGCGGTCTCGCGAGCCGAGGCCCTCTCCAGGACCGGGCGGGCCTCATCCAGGTCATACTTCAGCATCCCAGGCAGGTCCGCATGCCCGGGACGGGGCGGGTCAAGGGACGATTACGGGCGATCTCACGCTCGTCGCCGGTGCCCGCGTCAACGAGCAGCTCATGAGGGTCCACGGGTCGGCGCTCATCACGGTGGACCACTTGGGCCACTCGGAGTTGCCGATCTGCAGCGCGACGGGGCTACCAATGGTACTGCCATGACGGATACCGCCCAGGACCCGCAGCTCATCGCGCTCGAAGGCCTGGCGAGCACCACGACCGTGCCCCAGACGCCTCCGGGCCAGCGCAGCCCTGATGTCCTCACTGGCAGACCCGCACGCCTGCGGGCACACCCTCCAACACCGCAGTCAGAGCCTCACCGTGGACTCCCCGGCCGTCATCCATCGAAGCACGAGACAGATACTCTACACGATGCCGCCTTCCGGCGTCGGTGATCACCGCGTACGGAGGACCATCACTGCACAGTGGAGGCCGACGGCGTTGCGAGGGCTGTTAGCAGCGCCGTGCGCATGAGCTCGATATCGGGCTGCTGCCCGGTCAGTGAGCTGGACCTGGGGCACGGCCTGGTGCAGAAGCATGAGCCAGCCCGGAGCGATGGCCCTCCAGCGCGCTCCCAGGCCTCGGCTAGGGGCGGTGGGCCAGGGGGCGTAGACGACGTCGAGCATGACGGCCCCGGTTGGAGACGGCCTGTCGCTCCCAGGCCTCGCTGAGAGGACCTGCCAGAGGGTCTGCCGCCCCTGCGGGCAGGGTGGAGACGACGATGTCGGCCGCGGCCAGGTGCTGTGCCACCTCGGCGTTCGGAGGCGGGCTCGGCCGGCTTCCAGGTGAGGTCTCAATGTCCAGTCCCATGCGGTGCGCGGCGCCCGAGTGCTCGAGCCAGGACCGGCGTGGCGGCGCGCCGCCACGGTGATGCGTCGGGTCCCGAGCTCGCCCAGCGCGGCCAGGGCGGAACATGCGGTGGCACCAGACCCGAGGATGACGGCGCTGAGCGGATAGCCGCTGCATTTCGCCGGACCTGCGGTGACGTGGCCGGCGGCCTCCCTCAGCGCACCGACGATACCGGCGACGTCGGTATTGAAGCCCGCCAGCAGCGCCTCACCTGCACCACTGCGCTGGGCGACTACCGTGTTGACCGCGCCGACGGCCTCGGCCAAGGGTCGACAACATCCAGGTGCGTCAGGATCGCCTGCTTGTGGGCATGGTCACACTCAGCCCGGCCCAGACGGGCCCGGCGCCGACCGGGGCCGCCAGCTGGTCGAGCAGGGCGGGCAGGGCCTCGGGCTCAGTCTCGCGGCGCTCGTAGGACCAGCCGCTCAGGCCCAGTCCGGCGTAGGCGGTGCGATGCAGGACAGGAGACAACGAGTGACTCACCGGCCGACCGATGACGGCGGCGCGGTGCTCAGCCACTCTTCTTCTTTCCGCCGTTGCAGATCTCCTCGTTGTTCTTGCAGTACTCGTTGAGCTTCTTGGTGTTGGCTGCCTGTTCCTCGCTCGTGGAGGAGAACAGGGTCTCACCGGTCTCGAGATTGACCGTCACGAAGTAGAGCCAGCTTCCGGCAGGCGGGTTGAGCACTGCCTGATGGCGTCCTCACTGGGGCTGCCGATGGGGCCGGGCGGAAGCCCCCGGGTGCACGTAGGTGTTGTACTGGTTGTTGGGATCGGTCGCCTCCTCCGGCGTTGGGATCCCGCCGCTGCGGCCCAGTCCGTAGAGCACCGTCGAGTCCATCTGCAGTTTGCCCTGGGTCTCTCCGTCCACCTGGGCAAGGCGGTTCTCGATGACCCGGGCCACCTGCCCGTAGTACTTGGAGTCGTTGACCTCGCGCTCAACGATGGAGGCCTTGGTCAGCACGACGTGGTAGCTCTCCTTGGGAACCTTTGAGGTCGTTGAGCTGGCTCGTGGTCCGGGAGACCATCTGCTTGACCAGCTCGGTGGGCGTCGCGTTCTCGGTGACGTCGTAGGGTCCCTGGAGCGAGCCAGCCCTCGACGCTGCCGCCCGCCTCGGCCGGCAGGCCGATGGCGGCAGTGTCGGCGAAAGCGGCCTCGATCTGCTCATCGGTGAAGTTGCTGACCTGCTTGAGCCGGTCCCTGACGATCTGCTTAGTGTTGCCGGCCGAGACCGTCAGGGTGTGGTCGCCCTTGGACTCGGGATCGAGCAGCGCCTGAGCGCGGCGTTGGCGGACATCTTCTTCTTGAGCTTGTAGGTGCCCGGCTGGATCGTGCTGCCCTTCGGGTTGTTCTTCGCCGCGTTGGTGAAGGCCTTACCGGAGGCGACGACGCCCTTCTGCTGGAGGATGTCACCGATGTCTACCCGGAGGCCCCCTCCGGAATCGTGACCGTGACCTCGCCCTCGCCGTTACCGTGGTAGTCCTCGGCATGGGTGGCCTGAGCGGAGGCGTCGCGCATGATTGCGATGGCCTGTAGCTCAGGACGCCGACGGCCACGAGGGTGATGACGATGGCGAGACTCGTCAGCGGTGACGGCGCCGCTTGCGCTGACGACGCTCGACCTTCTCCATGCGCCGCTGCTTGCGGCTCTTGGGCTTCTCTGTGGCGCTACCAGCATCTTCATCGCGCTGGATGCCGAGCTCGGCGAAGAAATCGTCGTGGCTCACGCTCTGCCTCTCTTGAGTCGGGTGGACTCGCTCACCGGCCGGAACCCCGGACATCCGCTCGGTTGTGATGGCCTGTTCAAGGATGACGACCGCTGCCGCTTGGTCGACGATACCGCGAAAACTCCTCTCCTTCAGTCCGGCAGCGTGCAGGTCCCGGTGAGCAGTGACGGTGGTGAGCCTCTCGTCGACCAGCCGGACGCACACCCGTTGCGGTAGGCGGCTCGCCAGGTCTCGGGCCCATCTGCGGGCGTCCCTGGTTGAGCTCGAGCTGCCACCACCCATGTGCTTGGGCAGACCGACGATCACCTCGAAGGCACCGTACTCGTCGACGAGGTCAACGGCCTCGTCGAGATCAGCACCATAACGGTCCCGCCTGAGAGTTACCACAGGAACGGACAGAATCGCGTCCTGATCGCAACGAGCGACACCAATACGTGCCTTTCCGACGTCGAAGGCGAGTCGCACACCGGAACGGAATCCCGTCGGCGCCGGGTTGAGCTGATGAGTCTGTCACGTGATCTGCCACCGAGTCTGAGCCAGGCGCCGGGTCAGGCCCTGATCTGGTCGGCGACGGTGCGCAACGCCTCGTCCAGGGCGTCGGGGTTCTGTCCACCGCCCTGAGCCAGGTCGTCCTTGCCGCCGCCACCACCGCCAGGACCTGAGCCGCGGTGCGCACCAGTGCTCCGGCACGAATGCCCTTGTCCCGGGCGCCGGCGTTGGTTGCGACCACGATGACGGGACGCGAGTTCAGGACTGCACCGACGGCCACGACAGCGGGCTCCGAGTCACCCAGCCGGCTGCGGGCGTCGAGGGTCAAGGAGCGCACGGCGTCGGCGGCACCGACGGAGCCGAGGTTGGCCGAGGCGAGCCGGACCTCGCCCACGGGGACGGCGTCGGAGACGATGCCGGCGGTGCGAGCGGACAGGGCGGCCTGCTCGGCTGCGGCAAGTCGCTTCGGCGTCCTTCAGGCGCGTCATGAGACTCTCGACACGCTCGGGCAGCTCCTCGGGACGGCCTCCAACCATGGTGGAGATCTGGGAGACCAGGGCGTGCTCCTTGGCCTGGTAGCCGTAGGCGCCGTCGCCGACGAGGGCGTCGATGCGGCGCACGCCCGAGCCGATCGAGGACTCGCCCACCACTGCGATGCGGCCGATGTGGCCAGTGGTGGGCACGTGGGTCCCGGCGCACAGCTCCTTGGACCAGTCGCCGCCGATGGAGACGACTCGCACCTCCTTGCCGTACTTCTCCCCGAACAGGGCCATGGCGCCTGCAGCCCGGGCGGCGTCGATGTCCATGACCTCATCGGTGACGGCCAGGTCCTCGAGAGCTTGGCGTTGACGCGCTCCTCGATGCCGGCGACCTGCTCGCCAGCCAGGGCTGAGCCGTGGCGGAAGTCGAAGCGCATACGGGATGGGGAGTTCTCGCTGCCGGCCTGGGTGGCGTTGTCGGAGACGATCTCATGAAGCGCCTTGTGCACCATGTGGGTGGAGGTGTGGGCGCGTGCGATCGCCAGGCGGCGGGCGACGTCGATCTGGGCGAAGGCCTTCTCCCCCACGGCGATCGTGCCCTCGGTCAGGGTGCCGCGGTGAACGTGCAGTCCCTTGACGGGCGCCTGGACGTCATTAACCTCAACGGTGCCTCCGTCGGCCAGACGAATGGTGCCCTGGTCGGCGAGCTGCCCGCCCATCTCGGCGTAGAACGGAGTCCGGTCGAGGATGACCTCGACCTCGGCCGGGGAGGTGACGACGCTCTGCGGAACGCCGTCGACGAGCACACCGGCGACAGAGGCCTCGGCGGAGGACCCGGTGTAGCCCAGGAAAGCCGAGCCGCCACCCATCTCCTTCTCAAGCTCACGGAAGACACGGATGTCGGCGTGCCCGGTCTTCTTGGCTCGCGCGTCGGCGCGGGCACGCTCCTTCTGCTCGTTCATGAGGCTGCGGAAGGCGCTCTCGTCGACGTCGACTCCCTGCTCGGCGGCCATCTCCAGAGTGAGGTCGATGGGGAAGCCGTAGGTGTCGTGCAGCTCGAAGGCGCTTCTGCCGGACATCAGTGGGCGACCAGTCCGACCTGCGTCCTTCTTGGCCGAGGCCACCGCAGTGTCCAGGATCGTGGTCCCGGCGGTCAGGGTGCGGCGGAAGGCGTCCTCCTCACCGAAGGCGATCTCGGAGATGGCGCTCCAGCTGGTCTCCAGCTCGGGGTAGGAGGCCTCATGGCGTCCTTCGAGACAGTCAGCAGCGTGGGCATGGCGGCCTCGTCGACGCCCAGCAGGCGCATGGAGCGCACCGCACGGCGGATGAGGCGGCGCAGGACGTAGCCGCGCCCGTCGTTGCCGGGGCGCACACCGTCGGAAATGAGCATGAGGGCCGAGCGCACGTGGTCGGCCACGACTCGCATGCGCACGTCGTCGTGGTAGGCGTCCCCGGCCTCGGGGCCGCCGAGCCACGTCCGTAGACCTTGCCGGAGAGCTCCTCGGCGGCTCTGATGACGGGGAAGACCTCGTCGATCTCATACATGTTGGGCTTGTCCTGCATGATGAAGGCCAGGCGCTCCAGGCCGGCACCGGTGTCGATGGCCGTCTGGTCGAGCTTGCCCAGGAGCTCGAAGTCGTGCCCCTTGCCCTCACCGCGCAGGAACTCGTCGAAGACGAGGTTCCAGATCTCCAGGAAGCGGTCTCCTGGGTGTCGACGGCGGGCCCGCTGTCGGGCCCGTAGGCAGGGGCCCCGGTCGTAGTGGATCTCGCAGCAGGATCCGGCCGGTCCGGGCTGACCGGTGGACCAGGAGATGTCCTTGAACGGAAGCAGCTGGATCCGCTCGGCGGGAACGCCGATCTCGCGGGTCCAGTAGTCGAGGGAGACCTGGTCCTTTTCCCAGATCGTCATCCACAGCCGGTCCCCGTCCAGGCCGTAGCCGCCCTCCTCGCGACTGCCGGTCAGCAGACCCCAGGCGTAGGAGATGGCCCCCTCCTTGAAGTAGTCGCCGAAGGAGAAGTTGCCGTTCATCTGGAAGAACGTGCCGTGGCGCGTCGTGACGCCGACGTTGTCGATGTCGTTGGTGCGGATGCACTTCTGCACCGAGGCTGCCCTCGGCCAGGGGGCCTCCTCCGTACCCAGGATATAGGGGGATGAACGGCACCATGCCCGCCACGGTGAACAGGATGGAGGGCTCCGGGGACACCAGGGAGACCGAGGGACGGATCTCGTGCTTATTCGCGGCGAAGTAGTCCAGCCAGCGGCTGCGGATCTCGGATGTGCGCATAGGGGTCCTCATCCTGCTTTCGAGGGCGCCCGGGCACTCGGCGCTCGGGCCGTGACGGGGCGTGTGGACTGTGTGGTGTGGTCGACCGGCAGAATCGATATCCCGGTGATATGCAGGTGGCCGCGAGGCCTCAGCCGGTTGGGTGCTCCCGGAGAGCGTACTCCCACGCCGGGGCGCCCCGAACCCTCATGGGTCCGGGGCGCCCCGGCGTCAGGATGAACGTGGGCGTCAGCGCGAGTAGTACTCGACGACCATCTGGACGTCACAGGTCACAGGGACCTCGTCACGCTTGGGGCGGCGCACCAGCGTGGCCGAGAGCTTCTCGAGGTCCACGTTGAGGTAGTCCGGAACAGGGGGAAGCACGTCGCGGTGGGCGCCGGCTGCGGCGACCTGGAAGGGCACCATCACCTGGGAGCGGGGACGGACCTGGATGGTCTGGCCGGGCTTGACCCGGTAAGAGGGACGGTCCACGACCTTGCCGTCGACGAGGATGTGACGGTGGACCACGTCCTGGCGGGCCTGGGCGATGGTACGGGCGATCCCGGAGCGCAGGACAAGGGCGTCCAGGCGCATCTCGAGCAGCTCGACGAGGGACTCACCGGTCAGGCCCTGGCCGCGACGGGCCTCCTCGAAGACTCGCTGGAGCTGGGCCTCGCGGATACCGTACTGGGCGCGCAGGCGCTGCTTCTCCTGAGACGGACGGCGTAGTCGGACTCGGTGCGCCGGCGCGCACGGCCGTGCTCACCGGGGCCGTAGGGGCGGCGCTCGAAGTAGCGCACGGCCTTGGGGGTCAGCGGGATGCCGAGGGCGCGAGAAAGGCGCACCTGACGGCGGGAGCGCGAAGAGCTCATGTACTTCTTTCCTGTCGGATTGGTGGTCGCACGCCGTGGGCTGGTGCCGACGGCGCGGGGTCAGCCGCGGTTCGGGCCGGGACCCCAGGAGGTCTGCATCGTTGCCGACGGACGGATAGCCAGGCGCCGCCAGACGTCTTCGATGTGGACAACTCGAGAACTCTAGCGTGCTCGCCGGCAAAAACCCATGTCGGAACCGCCCGGTGTGAGACGCTCCTCAGCAGTGGTGCGGCTGGCATCCGCTGTCGCTCCGAGCTATCGCTCGTCGAGAATGCGCCGGACCGCCTCGAGCCGGGAGGCCAGCTGCTCGAGCCGTTGCCGGTGGGCCGGTAGTACCGGCTGCCCTCGAGCCCCTCGGGCAGGTACTGCTGACCAACAACTCCGTGCGGGAAGTCGTGCGGGTACCGGTAGTCCTTACCGTGTCCGGAGCCCCTCGGCCCCCGGCGTAGTGGGCGTCGCGCAGGTGGGCCGGCACGGCTGCAGCCCCTGCCTGGCGCTCACATCCGCCAGGGACTCGCTCAGAGCCACGGTGATGGCGTTGGACTTGGGCGCGGTGGCCACGGCGAGCGCGGCCTGAGCCAGAATGAGCCCAGACTCGGGCATCCCGATCATGGCGACCGCCTGCTGCGCGGCCACGGCGGTGGACAGCACCGCAGGGTCGGCCAGACCGACGTCCTCGGCGGCGTGGATGACGATGCGGCGGGGCGATGTAGCGGGGGATCCTCACCCGCCGCGATCATGCGCGCAAGGTAATGCATGGTGGCGTCGGGATCGGAACCGCGCATGGACTTGATGAAGGCGCTGACGACGTCATAGTGCTGGTCGCCGGCGCGGTCGTAGCGCACCGCCGCCACATCGGCGGCCTGCTCGACGTCGGCCACCTCGATCCGTGGCGGCGAGCCGGCCCCCGTCCCCTGAGCCAGGGACCGTGCCCGCAGCGGCCTCCAGCACGGTCAGGGCCTTGCGGGCGTCGGAGCCCGCCATGCGCACGATCTGCTCGCGGGCCTCCTCGGTGATCCGGACGGCTCCGGCCAGGCCGCGCTCGTCGTTCAGGGCGCGGTCCACCAGGCGCCCGATGTCATCGGCCCCCAGCGGGTGAAGGGTCAGAAGCAGGGATCGGGACAGCAGCGGCGAGACGACGCTGAAGGACGGGTTCTCCGTGGTGGCGGCGATGAGCGTGACCCACCGGTTCTCCACGCTGGGCAGGAGAGCGTCCTGCTGGGAACGGGAGAAGCGGTGGACCTCGTCAATGAACAGTACCGTCTCCTCCCCGCCGACAGGCGCCGCCTGGCATCGGTGACGACGGCGCGCACGTCCTGACGCCCGGCGGTCACCGCCGACAGCTCCACGAAGCGGCGCCCGGCTGCCGCGCGCCACCAGGTAGGCGAGCGTCGTCTTGCCGGTGCCGGGCGGGCCCCCACAGGACGACTGAGGACAGGGATGCGCCGAGCCTGTGCGCATTGGGTCGTGCCGGCGCCCCCTGAATCCACCTGTTCCGTGGTCCGGGACGGCTCCACGAGTCGTCGCAGCGGAGAACCAGGAGTGAGCAGGTGCGTCTGTCCCTCGAGCTCGTCGAGCGTGCGGGGACGCATCCGCACGGCCAGAGGCGCGTGGGAGTCCGCAGGGAGCCCGGCGTCATCCGTACCGGCCGACTCGAAGAGGTCCATGGACCGACCCTATCGCTCACCTGCTCTCGACTCCGCGCTGAAGGTCGGCTCGACCTCGACTTCAGACGCCGAGCGCACCGGTGGATACCAGGTTCAGATCGCTGACCCGGGGCCGTGTCGGCCTCAGAGCGGGTCACAGGAGGCTGATGTCTCCCGCACCCTCGCGCAGTACCTCGGGAACGTCGTCGGTCAGGTCGACGACGGTGGTCGGCTCGCCCTGTCCTACAGGCCCCTCGATGACGACGTCGATGAGATGACCGAGGGACTCCTCGACCTCCCACCCGTTGGTCTCCGGCTCCTCCTGTCCAGGTCGGATGAAGGTGGACGACAGGATGGGGCGCCGAACTCCGCCACGAGGGACTGAGTGATGGCATGGTCGGGGATGCGCACGCCCAGCGTGTGCTTCTTGGGGTTGAGCGTCATCCGGGGAACATCCTTGGTCCCCTTGAGGATGAAGGTCCACGGTCCCGGGGTGAGGCGTTTGATGAGCCTGAAGGCGTTGTTGCCCACGATGGCCAGGGGACCCACCTGGGCGAAGTCGGCGCACACGAAGGTGAAGTTGTGCTTGCCGTCGAGTTGGCGGATGGCGCGGATACGGTCCAGGCCCTCCTTGTTCCCAGGCGCGCAGGCCAGGGCGTAGCCCGAATCGGTGGGATAGGCGACCAGGCCGCCGTCGCGCAGCGTGTCGACGACCTTCTCAACCAGACGTGCCTGCGGGTTGACAGGGTGGAGCTCGATGTAGCGTGACATGCCCTTACCCTACCCCTGGTGACTGCGCTCACACAGCCTTCCGGGCCATGCATTGAATCAACTGATCAGACGTGCCGGCGACCCCGTCCGACGACGGTCAGAGCGAAGGCGCAGGCGGCTCCCGCCAGTGCCACGGCCAAGGTGATGAGGAAGACGGTCTGGTAGCCCTCGTAGGCGTTGTGGCGGTGGGACTCGACGATGCCGGAGGTCATCGAGTTACCCCAGATGATGGATGCGTAGGCGAGGAACGAGGCAACCGCCATAGCCGAGCCGTTGACCTCCTCGGGCAGGTCGAGCTCGGCGATCGGGGCCAGGATGACCGATTTTCCCATGAAGACACCCACTGACATGACGATAAGGAGAATGATCGCGGGCCACATCATCATCTTTGATGATGGCAGCATGTACACCGCTGCGGCGCTGACCCCGACGACGGTCAGCGCCGCCGTCATCATGGCGGCTGAGGACTTGAAGATGTAGTCGGCGACGAATCCCGACGGGATGCAGATGAGGGCGCCGACGAGGCTGGTCGTCGTAGCCCCGAACAGTCCGGCCACGCCGTCGGAGACGTTGTAGACGAGCTTGAGGTAGGGGGCCGAGGAGTAGATGAGGTTGACGTAGGCCCAGTACAGGCACATGGCCGCCAGCCCGGCCAGCCAGATACGCGGACGCGCCATGACCTTGAGCAGTCCGAGGAGGGCAGCGGTACTTGCCGAGGTGTTGTCCTGATGGGCGATCGCGTTCCTCGGCACGAGGCGGAGCAGGCAGGCGATCAGCGGGACGAGCAGCAGGGAGTAACCGACCGCGAAGCCGATGATGATGACCTCCAGTGCTGCGGAAAAGGCCCACACGCAGCCAACGACGATCATGGCCAGGATGAACTCCACACTGCGTCTGATCGCCTCGAAGAATCCCATAACCATGCCTCTGCCATGGTGGCGATCACCTCGGGAGATGAAGGTGAGGCCATTGACCACCGCCGGCCACCCGATGGCGTCCCAGACCGCCCAGGAGAACGCGATGGCGAGCATCATCGTGAACGGCAGGCCCGGAACGAGGTAGAGCACCATAAGCGTCACCAGCCTCCAGGCGCACCACGTCGCCAGGATCGAGCGAATGGTGAAGCGGTTGTTGATCCATCCGGCCGGGATGTACATGTACATGGCCAGACCGATGACGCTCATCATGGCGCCGAAGCCGTCGATGCCGATCCCCAGTACGTCGGAGATCTGCAGCATGAGGGAGCCCTTGAGCGCTTCGAAGGCGGCGTACACGAGCTGGCCGGAGAGCGCGATGCTGAGAAACGCGCCAACGTGGTCACGGCGCAGAAAGACCGGACGCCGTTGACCGGCGGCGCCTTCCTGCGGATCGACGAGATGCTCGCCCTTCCCCTCAGAGTTCTTCTCCGAGACGATGGCGGTAGACGAGTCAGGGAACGACTCGTATATGGACGCAGTCATGGGACCAGGTCCGTCCTTTCAAGGGATGATCTGAGAAATATGTGCTGCGGACAGGAGTGTCAGCGGCGAGGAATCTGGTGGGCGATGTCGGAGAAGATTCCGGTGACTCCCCAGTTGAAGAGCTCGTTGGCCCGGCCGAGCGAGTTGACGGTCCAGACGTTGACGCCGTAGCCCTCGGCTCGAAAGGCCTGAACCTGCTGCCGGGTCAGGCCGGTGTCCTCAGGATGGATGTAGTCGGCTCCCACAATCTCAAGCGTGCTCCTCCAGTCGTCTGCCAAAGAGTGCGACTCTCGTAGAGGCATCCCACGGAACGTGCGGAGCGCGCTGCTTGAGCAGGTGAAGCAGACGTGGCTGAAGGAGGAGACGATGACCTCACGCCTGGACGCAGTCGCTCGAGCTGGGCGACCACGCCGTCGATGAGTCGCAGCGTCGCCCTCCCTACCGGTCTCATTGGGCTTGATCTCGATATTGGCATTGAGGCCGGCCTCGTTCATGAGATCAACGAGATTCCCCAGGGTGGGGAGCGGTTCGCCCTCGTACTGCGAGGAGAACCAGCCTCCGGCGTCGATACCTGCCAGGTCGGTGATGGTCAGGTCGTCGTACCGGCCAGTCCGGTTCGTGGTGCGGTCCAGGGTCGAGTCGTGGCAGATGATGACTGTTCCGTCGGCGATGACGTCGACATCGGCCTCCACCCAACTCACCTGATGGCCCACCGCGCTGCGGAAGGCGGCCATGGTGTTCTCCGGGGCGAGTGAGCTCAGACCTCGGTGCCCGATGATCATGCACTCGCCGTCGAGTAGGAATCTGTCACTCTCTGTGGTCACCGATGACATGGGCCGAATGCTACATGAGCGGCGGCAGCCCTCAGGAATCGCCGATATCCGCGAGCAAGGTGGAGAACACGTCGGAAGAATACATGACGCTAAAGGGCACACCCGCGGAGGGTCGTGTTCTAGTGTGGTGGTTGTCTTGTTCGAGTGCGTCTCTGTGGCTGGTTGTGGCCTGGGGGTGCTGGTGTGTTGTGTGAGGGGGAGTGATGGTGTTGGGGCGTGTGTCTCGGCGTGCGCTGCTGGTGGGTGGCTGGTCGGTTCTGGGGGTGCCGGTTCTGGCCGCCTGCCTGGGCAGGAGAGCAAGGGAAGAAGGGCGGCGGCTCGGCGGCGTCCGGCGGTGCGGGATCGGGCTCGGCCGGGGGCCTCGGCGTCGGCGTCGGGTTCTGCTGGGGCCTCGGGTGGTTCGGGTCAGGGTGTGACCCGAACGGTGTCGACCGTGGGAGCGACCTTGAAGGTCACGGTGGGACCGGCCGTGGTCTCCAACGACGTCATGGTGGTCCCCCTGGCCGTCCCACCTGGACAAGGCGGCTCGGCAGCCCGTCGTCGTGCTGGCGAAGTTCGGCATGAACCTGGCCTGGGAACCGCACAGGATACTTTTAGTGGTGCTGATGGTGTGCGGTTGGTGGACCTTCGATGCCGGCACCGTCCAGGGAGACCTTCAAAGCCTCCTCCCAGAGTGACGGCCTGACGGACAAGGAGCCCGATGCACGTTGCAGCCCTGTTCAAAGCCGGTCGACGCCAGCACCATCAACGTGCTGGTGCCCGGGTCGGGTCTGTTCGAGGGCGTGCCGGTGGTCCGCGACGGCAAGCTGTCCGAGGACGCCAAGAAGGCGCTGGAGCATACCGACGACACCGAGAGCAGTCCGGACCCGGTGGCGCTGGAGACCTTTCACCGCCTCGGTGGACGGGGCCTCCGACACCCGGGTGACGGGCAAGTCGGTGACCATCACCCTGGCCTCGGACGTCCTGTTCGACTCAGACTCGGCCGACCTGAGCGCCCAGGCCGACACCACGCTGAAGAAGGCGGCCGATCAGCTGTCCACCCACCCCGGTGGGACAGGGTCACGATCGTGGGTCACACCGACGACGTCGCCGACGACGCTCACAACCAGGACCTGTCCAACCGTCAGGGGCCCAGGCCGTGTCCGACCGGCTGGGGCAGCTGACCAGCATGTCGGCCTACGCGTGAGTGTCTCGGGCAAGGGCGAGAGCGAGCCGCGGGTGCCCAACGACTCCGATGAGAACCGTCAGCTCAACCGCCGCGTGGAGATCACCCTGGTGCCCACCCAGGAGTCTCCACCAAGTCACCCACCGGTACGACGCAGGATGCGGACCCAAAGGCTCAGCAAGGGCGGCGGCGATCTTCCCAAGGCCGAGGGGCCCGGTCGCTGAAGGGCAGCGAGGGAGTCACGGTCAAACGAGGCGGCGGGGACGACAAGCTGACCTTCGTGCTCAAAGAGGTGTACCCGCCGCGGCAAGTACCTCGTCGGTGAGGTCAAGGCCACCGGCGGCCCCGGAGGCACCAAGACGTCGGCCCCGGCGGACTGGCTGCAACCGACCCAGATACTCGGAAGCGCCCGTGGTGAGGAGGACGCAAGCTGCTGAGCGCGGTCACGGGGCTGAGCCTGCTGACCGCTCAGACGCGCTACTACCCGGTCGACTACACCACCGCCCAAAGGGCCCACCACCCCTGAGCGAGATCACTGCCGACAACAAGCTCGGTGACGGCGACGCCACCACCCTGACAGTGGTGTGGCCCGACACCGGACAGGACACCGTCACCCTCGACCTCGAACCCTGCAACAGGCCCCACCCGCCCCAACAACCCCTTCCGCCTCACCGACATCCCCATCAAAGGATGAGTGAAAGCCACCGTCGGTCAACTGCGGTACGTGCTCTCAACGACTGGGACGCGGCGTTCCAGCCGGTTGCCAGTTCTGGGACGGGCTGGGCTGCCACGGCACCCTGACCAGCGCATTCTTCCGGATCCGGCAGCATGACGCGCTCATCCGAGCATTGACATCAAGGCAGATTGATATAAAATCAATCTGTATGCGAAAGGTCGCGACGCCACCGGAGGCTCCCTCGGGGACGACTCCGCCGTGGTGCAGCTGTTCAAGGCTCTCGCTCACCCCGATGAGGGCGAGCATCGTCCATCGCCTCATCAGCTCACCGGCGGATGTCACCGAGCTGGTGACGTTCCTCGGCGTGTCACCAGCCGCTGGTCTCCCATCACCTGCGGGTTCTGCGCAACGCCCACCTGGTCGAGTCGGTCCGCGATGGGCGCAGGCAGAGCTATTCCCTGATTGACGACCACGTCGCATCGATCTTCATCGACACCCTCGAGCACACGAAGGAACATGATCATGACTGCCACCACTGAGCACCGCCCCGCTGAAGCCCACCATCACACTCACGGCCCGGACTGCGGCCACCTTGCCGTTATCCACGGCGACCACGTGGACTACATTCACAACGGTCACGCCCACCACGAGGACAACGGCCATTACGACGAGTGCGACGTCTGCTCATGCGAGCATTGCTCGGACTCCTGCGCCGTGTGCGAGTGTGAGGACTGCTCCTGCCCGACCTGCAACCACAACACCTGCTCGTGCGAGCATTGCTCGGACTCCTGCTCCTCGTGCACCTGCGAGGACTGCTCTTGCCCGACCTGCACGCACGCTGCCTGAGCGCGCTAGCAGGACCACGAAAGGCCCGGAACCCAGCAGCGGGGTTCCGGGCCTTCAACGCTCGAGTTCTCACAACGACGGCGTGTCAGTCCTCATCAGTCGTCTGCGGACTGCGGGACAGCGTCGACCCCGGTCTCCTTGCGCTGCTCGGGCGTGATCGGGGCGGGTGCCTCGGTCAGCGGGTCGAAGCCACCGCCAGACTTGGGGAAGGCGATGACGTCACGGATGGAGTCGGCCCGGGTTAGCAGGGAGACGATGCGGTCCCAGCCGAAGGCGATGCTCGCCGTGCGGCGGGCGCCGAACTTGAAGGCGTCCAACGAAACCGAACTTCTCCTGAGCCTCCTGCTCGCCGATGCCCATGACGTTGAAGACGCGCTCCTGGACGTCGCTACGGTGGATACGGATGGAGCCGCCACCGATCTCGTTACCGTTGCACACGATGTCGTAGGCGTAGGCCAGGGCGTTTCCCGGGTCGGTGTCGAAGGTGTCCAGGCACTCAGGCTTGGGCGAGGTGAAGGCGTGGTGGACTGCGGTCCAGGCGGACTTGCCCAGAGCAACATCGCCGTCGGCGCGCGCCTCAGCGGAGGGCTTGAACAGGGGAGCGTCCACCACCCAGACAAAGGGACCATTCGTCGTCATCGATGAGCCCGCAGCGCTTGCCGATCTCCAGGCGGGCGGCACCCAGCAGGGCACGCGAGAGTCCACGGGGCCGGCGGCGAAGAAGATGCAGTCGCCGGGATCGGCACCGGTAGCCTGGGCGAGTCCGGCCCGCTCGGTGTCGGTGATGTTCTTGGCGACGGGGCCGCCGAGGGTCCCGTCCTCGCCGACGGTGACGTAGGCCAGGCCCTTGGCGCCGCGCTGCTTGGCCCACTCCTGCCAGGCGTCGAAGGTGCGCCGGGACTGGGAGGCTCCGCCGGGCATGACGACGGCGCCCACGTAGGGGTTCTGGAAGACCCGGAAGGTGGTGTCCTTGAAGTAGTCGGTCAGGTCCACCAGCTCGCAGCCGAAGCGCAGGTCGAGCTTGTCCGATCCGTACCTCTCCATGGCGTCGCGGTGTCGCGCGAGGAATGGGGGTCGGTGAGTCGTAGCCGATGAGCGCCCATACTCGCGCAGCACGTCCTCGGCGACGGCGATGACATCGTCCTGCTCGACGAAGCTCATCTCCACGTCGAGCTGGGTGAACTCGGGCTGGCGGTCGGCGCGGAAGTCCTCGTCCCGGTAGCAGCGGGCGATCTGGTAGTAGCGCTCCATGCCGGCCACCATGAGGAGCTGCTTGAACAGCTGCGGGCTCTGCGGCAGGGCGTACCAGGAGCCCGGTGTCAGGCGGGCGGGGACGAGGAAGTCGCGGGCTCCTCCGGGTGGAGCAGGGTCAGGGTCGGGGTCTCGATCTCCACGAAGTCGTGGGAGTCCAGGACCCTGCGGGCGGCCTGGCTGACCTTGGAGCGCAGGCGGATGGCGTACTGCATGGAGCTGCGTCGCAGGTCGAGGTAGCGGTAGCGCAGCCGCGCCTCCTCACCGACCTGCCCGGAGTCCTCGGCGTGGTCGGAGACCTGGAAGGGCAACGGGGCTGAGGCGTTGAGGATCTCGACGTCGGAGACGACGACCTCGATCTCGCCGGTGGGCAGGTTCGGGTTGGCGTTGCCCTCGGGACGGGCGCTCACCTCACCGGTGATGGCCAGGACGTACTCGGCGCGCAGATCGTGGGCGATCTCCTCACGGATAACGACCTGGGCGATGCCCGAGGCATCCCGCAGATCGATGAAAGCCACGCCTCCGTGGTCACGACGCCGATCCACCCATCCGGTGAGGGTGACGACCTGGCCGATGTCTGAGGCGCGCAGGGAGCCTGCGGTGCGAGTTCGCAGCACGGTGCTGGGTTCCTTCCGTGTGGGGCACTGAACCGGTACCCGTCGGGGCGCACCACGAGACGGGTGGGCGCCGGCGGCAGTTTACAAGGGGCTCGGCGCTCGGGCGTCAGGCGCAGTCTCGGTCGTGCCGCGGCCGTCGCATTCCACCATCAAACCATGGCTCGACGGCGCTGATAGGTCGCCATCCTGCGACGGTTGACCGCCACGAGTACCGACAGCACGACCAGGATCATGCTGAGCATGAGGATGGAGGTTCCGATGATCGGAAAGCCGGTCGGTTCTGCACCTGGACCGGCCGCCTGAATGCCCGAGGCTCCAGAACCATGCGATCCACCCGTTGCGGCAACCTGGTGGGGTGGCGGCGTCGGTGCCGGCGGACAGTGGGAGGGCGGCTCCTCCAATGACTGTGACCCCTGAGACCGTGAAGTAGGGGCCTTGTTGGTGTAGCCCGTCGCGATGCTCTCCTGGGAGGCCGCTCCTCGCGTTCCCGAGCCCTGAATCGCAGCCAGTGATTGCCCTGCTCGACGTACTCCGGCAGCTCGAAGGAGCCGGAGGCGGTGCCGTCCTGCTCGATCGTGATGGAAGTGACCACCTCGGGCTCGGAGGGGTGAGAGGCGATCAGCGCGCCGTCGTCGATGAGGACCTGCACCGTCACACCAGCGGGAAACCCTGAGACCGTGTACATGATCGTTCCCCCGACGGCGACCGTTGACGGGCTGATGGTCGAGGCGGTTCCCGTGGTGGAGGGGTCGGTCCTGGTATCGGCTCTGACTGTGGGGCTCGTGGAGACCAGTACCACCAGGGAGGTGAGTAGGACGGAGCAGACGACGATGAGCACGTGCGGCGTCCCCTCGCGAGGCGGTGCCACCGATCCGACGCAGAACTCGCCGGCACACGACGATCACGCCAGGGCGGGCTGAGTCGGGTCATCTGCCCCTCACCTCCTTTCGGCAACCGCATGTCCTGGCTCGCTGACGATGTCATTGACGATCTCCTGATGCGTCCGTCAGCGCCTGCGTGGCATTCGCGGTCGCCGCGGGAACTCGCGGAGCGCGAAGCGGCATCCTGAGTACGCAGCCACCGCAGGCTGCCGGCGCCGACGGCCAGCAGTCCCCGGCACCTCCCAGAAGCATGTCGTTGACGCTGGGTCCCTGGGGGTCTGCGCCTCGTCGTCCGGGAGCGTCAGAAGCTGGGCCTGTGCCGGGTTCCGGGGTCGAAGGACGCTGAGGTGATCTCAGCTTCGCCCAGCCCAGAAGACTGTTGTCACGATCGGCCACCGCGAGCTCGTAGGACCCGACTCCAGCGTCGAGATGTCGATGGAGACGCTGTTGGTGTCGTCAACCCGCACCCAGCCCCCTGGTGGTGGCTCCGGGGAAGACGAACACCGATGCCCTCGCTGAGACCTTGCCTTGGGGAGCACGAGGGTTGACGATGTTGCCCTGCCGTGACCCCGACAGGAGCCGGCGTTCTCCGCGCTCAGCTGCGCCGAGCTGGTCACCGGAGGAAACCGGGTTCCGGTCAGGACAGTCCGGTCCTCGAGGCGGTTGTCCATCTGAGGCTGCGTTGAAGGCACGGACTCCTCCGAGTCAGAGGCCGTGCTGGCATTGCCCCGGCCACTGTCCTGAACCCGTTCCCGGATCGGTGCCGGGCTCAGCCCGGGCCATCCGCAGCCGGCGAGCCGGCTCCCGATCTGCTGGAGCCCGGGGCTCCTGGATCCGCTGTTGGAGGCGGTATTTCCACCGGAACCGCTGCTGGTGCCATCAGGGCCGGGCGAGAGGGGGACCCCAGTCGGCACCATTCCGCGCGGACCGGCCATGATGGAGGGACCTGAGGTCGACGCCGGGCCGGCGGGCTGCGCGGGCCTGGCGGCGGGAGCGTGCGAGGCTCGACAGCCAGGGACAGACGACGGCTCGGCGTCGGCTCGATTGAAGGAGCTGGGGACGGATCTGGCGCCGGGCCGGTCGACGGCGTCGGAGACGATGTGGGCGCAGCGGTCGGTCCAGCGGTCGGAGCCGGATCATGAGCCGGGACCCCGTAGCTGAACACGTTGGTCGGCCTGGTCGGCCCCGTCGATGGGCGAGATCCGAAGGTAGTAGTCACTCGTCTCCAGATCGGCTCCGCAAAGAGAGAAGAAAGGATGACCCGGGCGTCGAAAGATCCCCTGGTGAACGAGACGGGCACCGAGGGCCGTTTGTGGGATGACATAGCCGCCGTGGGTGACCAGCTGAATCTCGATCGGCTTGTCGCCCTCCAGCATCAGCGCCATTGTCGCACCAGTTGCTGCCGGAGAGCCTGATGCTGCTCTCAGGCTTGTAGACCGGGCAGGGCGCCCCTGGGGGCCGAGCCATCGGATTGAGGACGGTGACGGTCGGCTCCGCCTTGCAGGTTGCGTTCGTCCGGAGTCGATACGGGGTCCGGCGCAACCGTTGGCGTCGGCTGCGCAGAGGGCATCACTGTCGGCGATGGGCTCCGGAGCCCTGCGTCGGCTCTGGAGCTGGTTCCGTGGTCGGCTCCGGCTCCGGGGCCGGCAGTCGGATCTGGCGTCAGCTGCGCGGTCGGCGCAGTGGTTGGTTCGACGCTCGGTTCCTCCGACGGCTCAGCCGTGGGCTCCGGAGAAGGAGGACTGATGACGTCAGGGCTCTGCTTGACGAAGGAGAACATGCCCGTCGTAGCGCTGACCGTTCCGCTGGTGTAGGTGAGGCTGAAGAGCTTGGAACCGACGTCCCAGCTCTGGTCACCCGTTACTTCGCGCAGTCCTTTGACAAGATAGTCGGTGGGGAGGAAGGCACTCTGCTCACCACTCCCTGAGCTCTGGATCGAGCCTCGACCTTGAGCCCGGAATGAGGTAGGGAGGATACTGTACCCGTCAATGACATTCACAGTGACACTCGGGTCCGACAGGAGCCGACCACCGTCATGGCACCAGCCGGTCAGGACGGCATCGATTCCGACCCCGAAACCCGTCTCGTAAACCGGGACCACATACTCCGGCTTGGACTGCCCTTCAGGGTAGTTCACGAATGCTGCGGGGTGGCTATTCGTTTGCCGCGCCGTATCACTGACGACCTCGCTCTCTGTCAGAAGAGGCATGGCCGCAACACCCGCGGTGCTGGTCAGAACACCGCAGGCCGTCATGAAGCCAAGAATTGCGCGTGCACCGAGCCTGGTGGAGGGGCGGGCAGCAAGCAGGCGCTGAGCGTAGTGCATCAAGTGGTCTCGTTCATGGGCAGGGACAGGTGGACGTACTCGTACGGCGCGCGGATAGTTTCCGTGGACGACGAGGAAAGGAACGCACCAGTCGGAGGGCACGACCGCCTTTCGCAGACGATGATAGACGGACTACCCTCTAAGAATCCACTATCTCCAGAGAACACGCCTGCGGCGTCGATTCCTGATTAAGTATACTAGCAGCGGTAACCCGACAATCGGTCGGGTTGAGACCATTCAGAGCCGGGATCCTGGGGAAACTCTGAGCGTCGGTAACGATAAGTCAGTACGTGACCCTTTTGTAGTCAAGATTTTCTTTTTAAGTCTCGGTTTTATTGTGCAGTATGTCCGAGCCGTGCAGCTCATCCGCTGCGCTGCACGGCCCCGACATACTGACGGTCGAGCGGATTGCGGTCAATGACCGCTCCCTCTCAGGCGCAATGTCGGACGCGCAGAGGAGGGCACCTCCGAGCAGAAGACCGGCAGCCACCACGCCCACACCGATCGAGGTACCGGTACGTGCCAGGCTTGAGCTGCGCTGATCGACTTCGGGCACACTGTTGGCCGCAGCCGCAAACCGTGGCGCCCCTGGAGCTGCTGCTACCGAAGGTCACCGCAACGGGGCACTGCTCGAGCCGTGCTGAGGCTGCTACTCGTTGGATCGGCAGCCGCACCGCCGGGATCCGTGAAGCCAGACGTGGGCGCACTGGAGCTGTCCGGGGCGGCGCCGGGCGATGCCCCGGCAACGAGAGAGAAGCGCTGGACATAGTCGTTCTTGGTGCTGCCATCGCGGCTGCCGCCCTTGTTGACGGCGTAGACGTTCCCCCGTCCGTCGAACTCGACGTGATTAGGGTTGCGTCCGGCGTCGATGGTCTGCCTGACGGCACCGTCAAGGTCGTGCACGGTGATGGTGCCGGCGTTGCGGTTGGTGACGTGAGACCAACGGAGTTGACCGAGTCGAGTGCCACGTTGAGTGCTCCGGAGGAACGTCCTTGCCTTCGGCGTCCTTCACGCCCTGTGGCGGTGACGACCTGGTTGACCACCGTGCCGTCCTTCTCGACGACGACGAGGTCGCCAGAGCCCTGGCTGGCGATATAGATCCGCCCGGTTGCCGGGTTGTAGGCGACTCCGGAGGCACGTGCGACACCGGCGGGCAGGGGCACCTCGGTGGCACTGCCGGAAGCGACATCGATGATGGCGGCCTTGGCGCTGGAAGCCGATACTGTCACGAGCGTCCCAGAGGCCTCGCATCGAGGGACAGGGACATGGCGCTGAAGTCGTCTGCGTCCCTGCCCCACCGTGATATCGGCCAGCTGAGTGTTGGTCGACGTGTCGAACACGGCGATCTTGTTGGAGCGGCACTGCTGACGTAGGCACGGTTGCGCGCGCCGCGTCGATGACGACGTCACGGCTGTGGGGACGATGTCCTTGTCGAACTGCTTGATGAGCTTGAGCGTGTCAGCGTCGTAGACGGCACGGTGTTCTGACGGGTGTTGGTCACCCATGCGGTGCCGCGCTCGTCATCGACGGCCACCCCGTAGACGGCGTAGCGGGCCCCTCGAGCGGCTTGCCCTCACGGTCGATGGCGGTGGGGTCGATCTCCGGGACCGCGTGGTTCTGGTAGGCCAGTGTGTCGGCGTCGAGCTTGATCAGCGACGACTGGCTCACAGGAGGCCGACCGACGGCGGAGGTGACATAGAGGGAGTTGCGGCTCGGTGAGTAGGCGGTCTGATAGAGACCGGGGGCGACGGACGACTCGATCCCGGAGATGCTTCCGGGCTCATTGACGGTCCCCGGCACGGCGGTGACAGCGGCATTCCTGTCAATCCCCGAAGGATCGGAGGCCGCGTCAACCACCGTGGCGGCAGGAGCGGGAGCCGGAGTCTCCTCGACGGCGTGGGCCGCCGAGGCGGCCATCCCGGCAGTGCTCAGTGCCAGAACGGACGTCAGCGCTCCTGCCCTGGCCAGAAGACCCCGGCGCGAGCGGATCGTGGACGGATTCGTGGACTCGGGTGACAGAACCTGAGTCGAGCGAGGGATCATGGCAACCTCCGTGAAAAAACCGGCGCTCAGTCCGGGATGTTCGGGGACGAGCCCGCTGAGCAGCGGGGCCGATTACCTAGGACACCAGACCGACATGAACTCAGGCATACCTAAGTAACATACGGCACGTTATCATTTCTTTTTGTCGATCAGTGAGATGCCCGTCACCCTTAGCTTGATCGGAGAGGACGTGAGGAACGCCCCGCCGCTCGGTTCTCAGCGTTGTCAGCCTCCCGCGCCTCTCTTAGAGACGGCAGCCGCGAGCGGGAGTGCACTCAGGTAGCCCGGCCGCTAAGCCCCAGGTCCTGCTCTGCGAGCATCAAGCCCCCACGACAGGCCGTGACGCCACCAGGCGTAGTCGTGCCCGCCACGCTCCTCACGATACTCGAGCAGCCCTTCGGCCGCGAGAAGCTCCGAGACCGCGCGAGCCCCCTGACGCAGGCCGCCCTCATGCACGCCGCCGACTGAACCACCAGTCGCGCCTCCAGCCCATCACCACCCCTGTGAAGGCCGGCTTTTTCTTCGGACGCTGCAGGCCCCGGGCCTCGGAGCGGTGGCGCAACCAACTCACCAACTCCCCCTCACCCTCTCCTCGGCGCTCCGAGCCAAGCCAGAAGGAGCCGGACTGGACAATGGCACGGGCGGCCAGCTCGGGATGATGCAGAACGAGGTCGGCTGCGGCAACCCTCCATGCGACCGCCCGGCCACCACGATCCGATCCGGGCGCCACACGTAATCCACCACCGTCCTCAGACGAGGCGGCAATCATGCGGCCTGACCGCAGACCGCCCGTCGCCGCCTGCAGGCAACTGCGGAGCAGGTCTCTGCTGCGTCGCGGGTCCGCCAGGTCGCGTGTGCGCATCGCCAGGCTGCCGGAGTCGATGAGGAGCAGATCCCAGTGACAGGACCTGGGAGCCAGGTGGTCGACGGCGTCGTTACCGCGCCAGATGTTGCCGTCGAGCAGGATCAGCAGACCGCGCTCACACCGTCTCGCCGGAGGATCCCCGGGACACGATCCCCCGCACCACAGCGTGACTCGGCGGCGGCATCGCCTGGGCATCAAAACCTCTGAGAGCCTCATCTCCGGGTCGAACCGGATGCCGTACCCGTGCTCACCACGGCTACGTATCGATATCGGGCCTGCCAGGGTCTCCGGAGCCGTCATCCAGTCCGGGTGCAGCACGGCCCTGGGGCCCTGCCACATCGAGGAGACGAGGCCGAAGCCGTCGTGCAGACGGTCGGGGTTGAAGGGATCCGCCCGCCCCTGGGCGTGAACGCGCCTCCAGCACTCGCGCCGGGCGCCGGCGTCGTCAGGAGCGGGTCACGGGTCACGACGGTCCGGTAGCCCAGGAGAGCATCCTGGGGCAGCAGGACGTGAAGCGCCCACCAGCTGGTTCCGGGAACCCGGGCGGCGAGCGCCGGAGCGATGTGGGTGCGATGGTTGTCCGTCAGGGTGTTGAGATGGATGAGAACGCTGGGACCGGCGCCGTGCCGCTGGTCATCGCGCGCCACAGGAAGGTCGCCTCCACCATGTCGACCCCATCGACGACGTACGTGTCTCCTAGGACAGGCGTACCAGAGGCTGCAACGGCCGCCAGGTCGGTATCGTCGGGAGCAGGCGGCCACCACGCCGGGTGGTGCGAGCGGGCCTACCGTCCTGGGTCACAGGAGTTGGAACCAGCTGTCTCCACCGTGCCTGTGGCGCAGGCAGCTCGTCGCCACGCACCACTCACGCCGCCGACTCTACAGCGGCCCAGTATCGAGTTCCACAGTGATCCGGCGATGGGACGATCCCACCATGAGACGACTGGCAGGCTTGCATTGTTCCGGGGAGGGTGGCGTAGGGTAGCCGTCATGACGCACATCGTTTTTACGACCACGACCGCTCCCGGCGCACAGGCGCTCGCGGTCATGTGTGGTGCGCGGATGTGTTGTTGTCGAGCCTGTTGATTCCTTCCCTCACCCGGTACCGGACCGGCCCGGGAGACGCGACGACGCCTCAAAACAGCTCTGACAACGGCCGAGGAATAACGATCGGCACACTGACTTCCTCGGGTTCCCGATCGTCACATTTCATTCGTCAGAGCACGGGGCGCCTCTCTGCAAGCCCTGATGGACTGAGGTTGTTTCCTCACCTGCCCAACTCGCTCCGCTCGGGCTTCTCGTGCTCCTCCTCCACCGTTTTCAAAGGGATGCTTCAGCGTCTTGCGCATCAAGGCTCGTTCCCACCACCACAGGAGAAACCATAGTCCACGTCCTCATCCTCTCAGCCAGTCCCCAGTCCTCAGACCTCGACCTGCCTCCGTCGGAGTGCCGACGTCGTGGAGTCTCAGGAGGTCACGGCTGAGAACGCCGCCGCGATTCTGGCAGCCGATGACGGCATCGATGACCCTGATGCCAATGAGACGGACCGGTCGCATCGTGGCAAGCCGTCACGCGCACGCTCACTCACGATTGGGGGCTCGCAGCCGCTGCCGTGGTCGGTACCGGTGCGTACCTGACGATCCGGCGCGCCAACCAGGGGTGATCGGGGCCGCGAGGCGCTCCCCTGGTGATCGGCGGCGACATCTGCGCCCGCACCGCTGTACGCGCGCCTACCACCAGGGCTTCTTCGACGACGCGGGACTGGAAGGTCGCGCTCGCGCGCACCCAGCAGACCGAGGACACCAAGGACGGCGTGGGCGCCGGTAAGTACATTGGTGCTCCTGGAATCTCTTCTCCTGGCTGGAGCCGATCTACAGCAGCCTCAACGCCAGGCTCACCGCAGGGCTCCACGCCGGCTGCCTGCGCCTGGTGGTGGCGCAAGGACCTCCGTATCAGAGCCTAGCTGACCTGAAAGGCGCCACCATCGGCGTGCCATCACGTCGTCATCCGCCTTCGCCCGCTTCCTGCGATCGGACTGTCCGAGGCCAGCATCAACGTCAATCCGGGATGGAGGTGACATCACGTGGCGCAGTCGATGCGGACTCCTTGGGGACCGCTCTGGCTGACGGTCAGGTGGACGCCGTCATGGGTTCTGACCCCGGACCGCTGCTTCCCGTCTTCAACGGAACGGCCCGTGAGCTGGCCAACAACGACGCTGAGGAGTTCTGCTGCTCGGTGGCACTCAACGGGGACTTCGTACGTAAGCAGCCCAAGGAGGCGAAGGCTCTGACCGAGGCATGGTTGAAGGGATCGGCCTACGTGCCGGACCACATCGAGGAGATCGCCAAGATCGAGGTCGACAACGACTACGTTGCCGCGGACCAGGACGTCGTCGTCCGGGTGCTCAAAACATACGGGTTCAAGGCCTCGGCCTCCAGGTTCCGGGCCGCGATCGAGGCCAGCATCGAGGAGTTCAAAGGGAACCGGTTTTCATCACATCGGACGTCTCCGCCCGGAAGCTGACCGAGCACAGTCGTCGCTCGACCTCGGCATTAAGGACTGATTGATGATGCCCACCGAGGTGAGACCACGACCACATCGACCATCCGCCAAGCCCATCGACGACAGGCATCCGCAACGCCCTGCCCTCCACAGCGGGCAGAGTGCACCGCGATCGCCGGTCCCGACGCCAGGCTCTTCTGAGCACCACGGCACTATTCCTGTGGCTGGCCTACCTGTCATCGTCATTGCCCTCGCGGAGGCAGAGCCTTCTCCGCAAGGGGTCAACCACTCCGTCACAGTCCTCGCCGGTACATGGCTGATCGCCCTGATCGCGTGGACACTCACGGCACGGGTCCGACCGGCGTCCTCGGCAGCGAGGTCACTGACTCACTTCCCGCCCTGGATCAATGCCGCCGGCGTATGGTTCATCGTCTCGCAGCCGACGACATCCAAGCTCGGACTGCTCTACGCCCCCGTACTTCGCCGCCCCGGAAGTACTCATCGCCTCCTTCCTGGGTGATTTGGGCTGCCTCAGCTGCCTGGGCGCCTCGGCGCTGCTCTTCATCATCGGGTACACGGCTGGATCGGTGCTGGGGTTCTTCACAGGCCTGCTCATGCGGGCTGGTCGAGGCGCGCCGACTACTGGTTCCATCCGCTCCTTCAGACCATCGGCCCGGTTCCTGCGGCCCGCTCGCTTCCACTGGCGCTGCTGCTGCTCCCGACGACGTACGCCTCAGCGGCCTTCATCGTCGGCTTCGGCGCCTGGTTCCCCCATGGCGACCGCATGACCCGCGCGGGCGTACGCTCCGTACGCCGCGACTACATCGATATGGCCCGCACGCTGGAGCCGATGAGCTCTTCCTCATCAGACGGGTGGCCGTGCCGTCGGCGCTACCGGACATGCTCACCCGGCGCCTGTTCACGGGGCTGGGCACCTCGCTCGCCGCCCTCATGACCAGCCGAGCTGACCCGGAGTCGACAAAGGGCCTGGCCTGGTACATCAACTGGGTCAAAGGGCTGGGCGGACTCACTCCCAGGATGTGCGTGGGCCTCATCATTCTGAGTGACCTTCTGCCGCACGCTCATGGTCCTCCTGTTCAAGATCCGCTCCTCGCTGCTGGCATGGCAGCAGAACCTTGTGAGTGGTGAACCGATGTCTGCCGGTTCCACGACGGCTGCTGCCACGCCGCGGGTCTCGCCCCCATCCGTTCCCCGCGGCGCACAGGTCGATCTGACTGGTGTCTCCCACAGCTACCCCTTGTCCCATGACCTGGAGCACGGATGGTTCCATCTGCTGCTGCGCCAGGTCTCCCCGCTGCGAGGGCTCGCTATGAGGCAGAGACTGCCAAGCCGGATCAGCTCCCCGTGCTCAATGACATCGACCTCGACGGTCGCCCTGGCGAGTTCGTCTCGCTGGTGGGGCCGTCCGGGTGCGGCAAGTCAACGATCCTGAGACTGCTGGCCGGGCTGGAGCAGCCTGTCGAGGGCAGCGTCACCGTCGACTCCAAGCAGGTGACCGGGCCCTCGCCTCTGCGCGCGCTTGCGTTCCAGGACGCCACGCTGCTGCCGTGGAGGACCGTGCGGGACAATGTCGCCCTGGGCCCTGAGGCCAGAGACCGTATGGAGCGCGACCAGCGCCGGGTGGAGGCCGCCCTGCAGATCGTGGGGCTGCGAGACTTCGCCGACGCCTACCCCGCCACGCTCTCAGGCGGTATGGCTCAGCGGGCCTCGCTGGCCCGGGCCCTGGTCAACCGGCCCCGGCTCTTCCTCCTGGACGAGCCCCTGGGCAAGCTCGACGCTCTGACACGCCTCCAGCTCCAGGACGAGATCATCAAGCTGTGGGAGTCCCAGCGCTTCACGGCCGTCCTGGTCACCCACGACGTCGACGAGGCCCTGCGCCTGTCCCACCGAGTGGTCGTCCTGTCCGAGCGCCCCGCGCGCATCATCGCCGACATCGAGGTGCCCGAGCACGACGAGTCGAGTGACGAGGTCCGTGAGCTGCGTCGAAAGATCCTCGGCCTGCTGGGCCGGTGAGTGAGACCGAGACGGACCTCACCTGTGATCCGGCTCGTGGAGGCGCAGACATGCTGCCATTCTCCCGTAGCCTGGGATGCAGGAGCGATCCGTGCCCTGTTGACCCCGTTCGGGTCCTGCCACACCTGGTGTGCGGCAGAGTGTCCCGTGAGTCTGTGCGTATTAGCCCATGAGCCATCCGGTCATGTCCAGTGCGGGCGAGTGTGGTAGGGCCAGGTGCGGCAAGGCGGAGGACAAAAGGTCCTCCCCACACTCCGCCGCAGTCCCCCGACCACGTCAAGGGGACAGATATGGGAAAACTTCGATGACTACCTCCAGCAGCAGTGTGCCCAGCGCCTCCGACGACGCTCAGAGCACCGAGGGCAGCGGCCCCCTGAGCCTTGATGCGCTCTTCTCCGCCGAGCTCTCCGGCGGCCGACCGGCTGTCCCCGCCGACACGGACAGCGACGACGGCGCCGACCGTGCTGATGACGTCGTCGCACCGCACCACTCCGACGGCATCTCCTCACCTGAGGACTTTCGCCACTCCCGCCTCCTCCGACTCCCCGGAGGACCCAGCGGACGTCGATCACGAGGACGAGGCGGACGACGTCGACCAAGACCGCCCAGAGGCCGACCCGGAGGACGGGGCCGACGACTCCGAGGAGGACGACGGCGTCGACATCGATGAGGACGAGGTCGACGGGCACACCCTTCATCGACACCGACACTGATTCCGGCGAGCGCCAGCAGGATGACGATGAGGACACAGCCTCCCCGCATCCACACGCAACACCGACAAGCGCGAGGTGACAGACGACCAGCAGGGACGACGAGATCACCTTCGCGGACCTGGGCCTTCCCAGTGACCTGCTCAAGGCCGTCACCGACATGGGCTTTGTGGAGCCACCGCCATGCCAGAAGGAGGCGATCCGGTCCCTGCTGTCCGGCCGTGACGTCGTCGGTGTCGCCCAGACCGGAACCGGGAAGACGGCGGCCTTCGGGCTGCCGCTCCTGGACGCCGTCGACTCCCGTGACAGCGTGGTCCAGGCCCTCGTCCCGGCGCCACCCGCGAGCTCGCCCTCCAGAGCGCCGAGGCCATCACCGATGGGATGGCCGCCCGCTCCCGCAGGCTGGACGTGGTCGCCGTGTACGGCGGCGCCCCCTACGGCCCCCAGATTGGCGCGCTCAAGGGCGGTGCCCAGGTCGTCGTCGGCACGCCCGGACGCGTCATCGACCTCATCGACAAGGGAGCTCTCCAGCTCGACGACATGCGCTCACTCGTCCTGGACGAGGCCGACGAGATGCTGCGCTGGGCTTCGCTGAGGACGTTGAGACGATCGCGGAGTCGCTCCACTCGAGGCGGCGCACCGCACTGTTCTCCGCAACGATGCCTCCGGCCATCCAGGCCGTGGCGCGCCAGCACCTTCACGAGCCCGTTCGGGTTGAGGTCTCGCAGCCGGCCTCCACGGTCGCCACCGTGCACCAGACCTACGCAGTGGTGCCCTTCCGCCACAAGATCGGCGCTGTCTCCCGGGTCCTGGCCGTCACCGACGCCGAGGGCACTGCCATCGTGTTCGTGCGTACCAAGTCCACGGCCGAGGACGTCGCCATCGAGCTGGCTGGCCGGGGCATCCAGGCCGCTGCGATCTCCGGCGATGTTCCCCAGCGTGAGCGTGAGCGTCTGGTGGAGCGTCTGCGCGCCGGAACCCTCGACGTGCTCGTAGCCGCCGACGTGGCCGCCTGAGAACTGGACGTGGACCGTATCGGACTGGTCGTCAACTTCGACGTGCCCCGTGAGGCAGAGGCCTACGTGCACCGCATCGGTCGCACTGGTCGCGCCGGCCGCCATGGTGAGGCCGTCACCTTCCTGACCCCCAAGGAGAAGGGCAAGCTCCGCCAGATCGAGGCGCCTCACCGGCAGCCGCCTGAGGAGATCACCCTTCCCTCCCCCGCCGACGTCTCCGAGCATCGGGCCCGAAAGCTGTTGTCGAAGGCCGCCGCCCGCCACGAGCGCGGCCGTCTGGACATGTACCTGCCGCTGGTGACCAGCTCTGCCCGGGATCTGGACACGACGTCGAGGAGCTGGCGGCCACGCTGCTGGCTCTCGCCGTCGGAGACGAGGGGCCGCGTGGGCGCGAGGACCGTGACGCGGCGAGACGCCCCCATCGCGCGCGCGCGGAGTGAGAACCTCGACCTCGAGGGACCTTCCTGTCGGCCTCCTTCGAGGGCGGGCGGAGAAGAACCGCCGCAGGGACCGGGGTGACCGCGGTGAGGACACCGTTCGGCCACACGTTCAGGGCGCGCGAGCACGAGGGCCCTGGGACCGTCTACCGCGTTGAGGTGGGCCACCGCGACCGGGTTCTTCCCGGCGCGATCGTGCAGGTCCCCTGGCCAACGAGGCGGCATTGAAGGCTCTGACATCGGAAAGATCGACATCCTCGGTCCTCTCACTGGTTACCATCTACGCCGATCTCAGCCCCGAGCAGCTGAGCGTCATGGGCCGGGCCACCTCGCCGGTCGCGAGCTGCGGATCCGTCCTGATGAGGGTCCGGGGCACGGCTGGTCCGGTCCCAACGAGCGGGGAGCGTCGTCCAGCGACGCGACTGGGACGACCGCGGTGATCGCAGTGAGCGCGGGATCGGTCGGACCGAGGATTCCGTCCGCGCCGTGACGACGGTGATCGTGGCTGGAAGGACCGTGACGGGCGCGGTGGTCGGGGCGGTTACGACCGCGGGACCGCCGTGACAACCGCCGGTGGGAAGACCGTCGCGGAGACCGGGACGGCTTCCGGGGACGGCGTGACGCAGCCGGGGTGGACGCGCTACGGCGCGACGGCCGCCGGAATGATCGTGGCAATGGCCGTGGTTATGGCGACCGCAACCAGAACCGCTCGGCGGCGGCCGCAGGGACCACCGAGGCGGTTTCCGCGAGGGCGCGGCGATCGCTGAGCACCCCCTGAGTGCCTGAGAGCTGACTGGACACGGGCTGGACGACGACATGAGTTGTCATCCCAGCCGTAGCTGCCGACGTTGATCGTCGCGCTGGCGGCCGATCAGGCTCGACGGACCCGGACGGTCCCCATCTGGGCGCGAGCCCGCAGCTCGAGACGTCGTTCAAGCGACTCGGGATCGCTCTGACGAGGGCAGGTCGTGGTCACCCGGCCGAACTCGGAATGGCGAGTCGGCCAGGACCGCAGTCCCCTCAGGCACTCCCAGCCGACACAGTCCCCAGCTGGCTGGACAGGTCCAGGAATCCTTCATACGCCTCAGGACCTCGACGGAGCCGGCCTCCGTGTGAGCCGACACCGTGCCGGTCGTGGAGCGGATGCGCACCGAGCCGGCCTCGGGCCCTCACACTTCCATCATGGAGCGTGCCGATGACGATGGAGCCGGCGTCGGCGTGCACCTGGGCACTCACGCAGTCACCCAGCCGGATCGACCCTGCCGAGGTACGCACCTGCACCTGCTCCCACCGGTGCCCGCACTTTGATCGATCCGGCATCAATACTGCGCGTCAAGGCGCGTGTTGTCGGGCACCGTCACACGCACACGAGATGCCTCCAGGGCCCCATGGCGCAGATACCAGCGAAACGCTCACGCCCCCACGAGCGCGCGGTCTGACGGATGATCACCACGCGCTGTCGCAGTGAGCATCCAGAAGCGGTTCCAGAAGCTCATCAGCCTCGACAGTGACTGTGCGCCCCACCCCGGAGACGGTCACCACGCTCAGGAGGACAGGTCCAGGATGAGGTTCGGCTGGGCGTCATCGGGAAGGTCGAAGGATCCAGGATCGGCATGAGGAGTTCTCCTCGGGTTCCGGGTATCGCGCGCTCCGCTCAAGAGAGGATCGGGCAGCGGACGACGAGTGATTGGGGGTGCGTAGGTCAGTGGCAGACGATGCGGCGGTACGGGTCAGCCGAACCACCCAGTGAGCGTCACCCCGAGGTCTGCCGTTCTGTCGGTCCAGCAGGCCGCCGGGGCGGCTTTCCGGCGCCGTCGAACTCACTGAGCACCATGAGCGGCCCCAGTGCCAGCAGTCCAGGTGCCCGCTGAGCTCCATGAGCCTGACGGCGACTCATGTCCCTACCAGCGCGCTGCGGAGCCGCCTCGACGAGCCGGGCGTTGACCGAGCGCCCTGGGCCCGGGCTGCAGCGTCGATCTGCTGCTTGAGGGACTCGGCAGGCGCAGTGTGGTGCGAACCTCGTTACCTTCCTGGGCCATAGGTTCCTGAGACGCTTGGCGAGTGTTCCGCACCGGCACACCGACGGATTCTGCGTCCTGGTTCAGCGGCGCAGCCTGATTGATCAGGAGATGAGGGGTCGAGCCGTCCATCACAACGGCGACGTGTACGCCGTCGAGCTCGCTGTTGAGCTCATCGGCGGTATCCGTGAGCATCTGCAGAGTGACGAGTCGTAGAGCCGGATCGAGCGCAGCCGTCAAGGAGTGGGCCACTTCCTGAGTCCGCTCGTCGCCCAGGGACGAGGTCTCCATGAGAGTCCGGCGCAATGTCTCGGTGTAGGCATCCAAACGCATGACATCATATTGACATCATTAATCGCGTCTGTCCAGAGATTATGACGTCATGATGACATCATTCAGTGCGAGCCAATGGTGTCATTCGAGATGATTCGATCCAGAGTCCGCGCGAGCTCCGCCCAACGTTTTGTCTCCGTCATCAGTGGCTCAATGAACTCGAGTCATCAACGACCTCATCGGTGGCCAGACGTAGGCGAGCGAGCGACCTGCCTGCCGTGGCGCCTGGCCTGGAGAGCGGGCCAGGAACGTGCCCATACCGGCCAGGACCAGCCCGATCAGCAGACCGCCGATCAGCAGGACGGCAGGCCAGGAACTCTCCCCATCGAGGAACGTCGATGGTGATCAGAAGGAGGTAATCCTCCAGGACACGGATCGCCACCAGCCACACCCCACCGACCAGCGCGGTCAGCGCGAGTCACCCACTGCAGCACGTTCGCCGCCGCCCACCAGGCCGGGCGCTTCCAGGACCCGTAATCCACCGCGGAAACAGCCCGGTCCAGCGGTGCGGCGAGGTTCTCGGCGCGCTCATCACTGCGGAGGACGGCCTGCATCGCCAGAGTCATCAGGTAGTCCCGAACTGGCCTCCATGGCGTAGACGTGAGCGAGTGCTGCCAGCCTGCCTGCTGCCGCGGTCCGGCGGGAGGCAGGGGAGCTGAGGTCAACCACGCCCGGCCCCAGCCCACCATCGGAGTGCATGAGCATCCTCAGAGCCCCTGAGAGGACAGACGTCCAGTCCCCAGGGTGGAGCGCTCGCAGCGGGTCTCGTCGTCAGACGCTCGATCCACCGCAGCCAGAACCAGCCGACCCGGGTGCGGGCTCGGTGCCGGTCAGATGCCTCCACGGCCCGCGTGACGACATCGACCCTGGCGACGCCGGCAGCCGCCTGCCTGAGCGCGGTCAGGGGACTCGCTGAAGCTGTTGAGCCTGGAGTGACTTCCACCCGATGTTCACTGGTGCGTGTGAGAACGGAGCGATGAGTCCGGTCCGATCGCCCAGATCCTTGGCGGCGCGACGAGCGTGAGCGGCAGGTTGCGGGCGCTGGCCAGGCGGTCGGAGGCCGACCGAGGCCACGGTGCGGGCCAGGTCTCGACACCGTCACCGGTGTGGGCGCTGACGGACACCACCGAGGTACGTCCCAGCCCTTCGCGCTCCAGGATCCGCTTGAGGTCCGAGACCACGGCGTCACGGCTCAGGAGTAGAGGCGATCCACCTGATTGAGGGCGACGATCACGACCTCGGCGTGAGCCGCCATGGGAACAAGGAAGTCTCGATGAACGACGCCGTCGGCGTACTTCTCCGGGTCAAGGACCCACACCAGGACGTCGACCTTGCCGGCCATGCGCTCGGCGATGGCCCGGTGCCCCGGTTCGTCGGAGTCGATGTCGGGCAGGTCGACGAGCACCGTGGCCTCACCCAGCGTCCAGGTTCGATCGAGCGCGCCCGTCGGCTGATGTCGAGCCAGTCCAGCAACGCGGTGGCCCCGGCCGCGGTGTCCGGGACGACGGCGAGGGGCTGGGTGGTGGTGGGACGGAGTGTGAGCGGTGCGCGAGACCTCGGAAACCGGTCAGGGCGTTGGTGAGGCTGGACTTACCCGATCCGGTCGCGCCCAGGAGAGCGACCACCGTGGTCCCCGGCGCCAGCCGCCTGCGCTGAGAGGCCTGTGCGAGGACGTCCCGTGCCGGGGCGATCCGTCCTGCACGCCGAGCTGCCCAGCCAGATCGACGGCATGTTCCAGGTCTTCGAGAACAGGGGCGAGGCCGGTGGCATCGTCGTGGTCAGCTGTCACCGGACCTCCCTACCAGCCGGCCGACGGCTTCGGGAGGACGTGGTGCGCAGCACAGTTGCCGCCTCCTGACAGGCCTGGAGCTGCCTCGCAGCGTGCCTGCGCTGGGGGCCGGAGTCGGAAGAGCATCGGTGAAGCACTTGGACTGGTTGGCGAACAGGGCGGTAGCGCGCTTGGTGAGGTCCTCGCGGGCTCTCTTCGTCATTCCCCGCATGGCCTGGTCACCGAAGACCGCTTCCAGGACCCTCTGGGCCAGGATGGCGGTTCCTCCCGCGATACCCACCTCTCCCCCGGTCAGGCCACCGGTGTGGGCGAAGACGAGGATCATGAGGACGACACTCAGCACCGTTGACCCCAGGGACAGCAGACGAGCGGTGAGCCGTTTGTCAGCCCCTCGGCCCGGATCAGTGCGAGTACCTCCGCTGCCAGTCGTGGACGAGAGCCGCGGCGATGACCTCAAGACCGGTCTGGGTCGGCACCTCCGCCAGGGCACGGTTGAGGGCCTGCTGAGAGGTTCCGGCGCGCCTCCAGGAGCGTTCGGTGGCCAGGCAGGCCCGTTGGGACTCGGCGACGAGCAGCTCGACCAGCGATGAGCCGATCGCCTGCTCGACACGCTTGGCCGGTGCCGGACGTCCTCGCGAAGCGAGGTGATACGGTCACGCACCCGTCCCCACCTGAACCTCCAGCGACCGGAACAGGTCACCGGTTCCCCACGAACTCCTGCCAGCGGGCCAGCACCTCGCCGTGCAGCATGGAACCGTCCTCGGTGGCCTCGATGACGCGCTCCAGGGCGTCGTCGTGCTCGGAGGTCGCGGCGCGGCGGAGCTCAGCGTGCTCAGCCTCCTGGGAGTCGAACTCGACGGCGAGCAGCTCGCTCTGCGCCAGGACGGCACCAACGGCCCCGGTCAGGCTGCGGTGGGCGATGTCTCCGGCGAGCAGCCGCGTCGGAAGCCAGCGCGCCCAGCCACTGGCGCACCGGCGAGACGCAGGACTCGGGCAGGAAACCGTCGTCGTCGAGAGCCGTCTCAGGAATCGTGAAGACCGGAGCCCTCCAGGCCTGCGGATACATGAGCCGGCGCCGCAGGTCGGCCTCGACCAGTCTCTGCGCCGGCCGGCACCCGGTCCAAAACGATGGCGGCCGTGATGCGTCGTTGCGCCGCGGCCCGTAGGTGCTCCCACGGACGGCGTCCGCGTAACGCGCTGCCGTGGTGACGAAGATCCACAGGTCCGCGCCGGCCAGGAGAGTGGCGGCCAGGTCCCGGTTGTCCTCGACCACGGAGTCGACGTCAGGGGCGTCCACGATCGCCAGCCCCTCGGGAAGTCCCTCGCAGGCTCGTAGCTCGAGCTCTCGCGGCGTGTGGTCGGTGAGGGGGCTTGCAGGAGCGTCGCTATCCACGCGCAGGCGTGACAGGGAGCCCAGGACCCGGTCGGTATCGAGACCAGGCGGCATCGGCCGGCGCGTGCAGCAGTAGGGGGCTGCGCGTGGTGGGCGGATCGCTGAGGCCCCTGGCCACCTGCCGGCGCACGAGGGAGGAGACGAGGGTCGACTTGCCTGCCCGGTGGAGCCGCCGACAACAGCCAGCAAGGGCGCGTCCAGGCTGGCCAGGCGGGGCAGGATGTAGTCACCGAGCTGGTCGCGGATCAACGTGGCCTTGTCCGAGGCGGCGGCAGTGCCCTGCAAGACATAGGGCATGGACAAGGCGGTCAGACTGTCCCGCAACGCGGACAGTGCTCTGGTCGCCTGCTGGACCTTCTGGGTGCTGCTGGAGTCGGCCCTGCTCGGTCATGAGGCGGAATCAGCCTCGGCGTCAGCCACGGCTGCGCACCCCATGACCTGCGGGACGGCGTCGTCGTCGGGAGGCCGCCAGGTGGCGGCGTCGGCCTCGACCTGTTCGCCGGAGCGGATGTCCTTGACCGAGTCAGGAGCCCCGTCGGCGCTGGAAACCACACGAAGGGGATGGAGCGCTTGTCAGCGGCCTTGATCTGCTTGCCGAACTTGGCAGCGCTGGGGCGACGTCGGCGCTGATGCCCGGGCACGCAGCGCATCGGCGATCGCGTCGGAGGCGGAGCGGTGAGCCTCGTCGGTGACGGCCACGAGCACCGCCGTGGGGACGGGGCGGCTGACCTCCACGAGCTCCTCACCGATGACACGCGCCAGGAGCCGCGACAGGCCGATGGAGATGCCCACGCCGGGAAGGTGCGCTTGCCGTTGGTGGCCAGGAGTCGTAGCGGCCGCCTGAGCACACCGAGCCGAGGTCCCTCGTGACCGGTCACGAAGGACTCGTAGACGGTACCGGTGTAGTAGTCCAGTCCGCGAGCGATCTTGAGGTCAGCGATGATGGCGCCCGGACGGCGTCGGCCGGCGGCCTCGAGCAGGGCGGTCATCTCGGCCAGGCCCTCCCTCCAGGAGCTCAGTGGGCTCGGCCCCGGCCAGGGCCCGCAAGACCTGACCAGAGACGTCCTGACCATCAGTTCCGGCGATGGTGGCGAGCCTGAGGGCCTGCGCCGCCTGCTGCGCGCTCGCGCCGACGCTCTGAGTGAGCTCGGCGGCCACCTCTCAGGGCCGATCTTGTCGAGCTTGTCGACGACTCGAAGAACCTCGATGAGCTGGTCGGAGTCGATGCCGATGGACTGGTAGAAGCCCTGGGCCACCTTGCGGTTGGAGACGTGGATCGTAACCGGGGGCACCGGTAGGGCGCTGAGCGCCTCGTGCATGATGAGGGGCACTTCGACGTCGTGGTAGAGGGGCAGGGAGCCGTCGCCGACGATGTCGATATCGGCTCGAATGAACTCGCGGAAGCGCCCCTCCTGGGGCTGTTCCCCCGCCAGACCTTCTGGATCTGGTAGCGCTTGAACGGGAAGGTGAGGAGCCCGGCGTTGTCGACGACGTAGCGGGCGAAGGGGACGGTTAGGTCGAAGTGGAGCCCCAGCTGCTTGCGAGGGTCCGCCTCGGCGTCGGCCTCGGCGGGATCCGCCTGCAGGCGGTTGAGGAGGTAGACCTCCTTGGAGGTCTCTCCCTTTCTGGTCAGCTCGCTCAGTGGTTCGACGGCGCGGGTCTGGATACCGCTGAAGCCGTGGAGCTCGAAGGTACGGGCGCAGGATGTCGACGAAGTGCTGCTCGACGACAGCTCCTGCGGGCAGCCACTCGGGGAAGCCGGATAGTGAGGAGAGGGCTTGTCGTACCTGTGCCATGGTCCGCATTGTGTCATGACGGGCAGCTCGACGGTGTACCGTCGTCAGGCCTTGAGGTCCCCTCCACGGATCTTGGCCTCGGCGAGGTAGGGGTTGCCGTGGTGCTCGTGCTCCATGGTGGTCACGGCGCGTGCCCGGGCAGCAGGATCGTGGCCGGGTCGATGGCGCTGGCCAGGAACCGCAGGGTGCCGAGCATCTGCACCTGGTCACCGCCGGGCAGGTCGGTGCGTCCGACGGATCCCTTTGAAGATGACGTCGCCGTCGAGGGCCATGAGGTAGGCGCGCCCTCGTCGGCGGTGGAGGGGTCATCCTCGATGACCTCGGCCTCGTAAAAGCAGGGCGTTGTCCGCCAGCCGGGCCTCGAAGAAGAACAGGGTGGATCCCTCCGAGTGGCCTGAGCCGGGACCGCCCGCATGGCGATGCCGGGGACAAGGTCGACAGCGTGAGAGAAGCCGTCCCCAGGAAGAGACGGATGTCCGCCGGCTGCTCCAGGGGTGCCGGGCCATGTCGGTGAAGCTCATGCCGTTCGCACTGATGCCGGTGGTGACGTCGGGCCCCTCGAGCCGGTACCGGTCGGGTTCGGGATGAGACCGGCACCGTCGACGGCATCGTCGCTGGCGAGCATGCCCTCACCGTGGGCGGTCTCGATGAGGGCCTGGGCGTCCCACACGTGGTCGGCGTGACCGTGGGTGAGCAGGATCGCCCCAGGGTGAGGCGGTTGGATCGAAGGAGGGCTGAGGCGCCGCCGGCGGAACCGGCCCCGGGTCAACGACGAGGGCGGGCTCGCCCGGGCCGGCGGCCAGGACGTAGCAGTTGGCTGCGAACACGGGGTGCGATGGTGCGCTCCAGGATCATGCCCCCAGCCTACTTCGGTCGCCCGAACCCGTGTCAATACGCTTCACAACGATGAACGATGTACGAGCTCAGAGGACTCACAGCCTCTCAGTGCAGGTGGAGCCGCCGCCCCCACCAGTGCTCAGCTGAGCCAGCGATCGCGACTGGCGACGATCAGCGTGCCCGCCCATGGCCTCAGAGAGGCCTCGAGCATCTCGGAGGGCGTCCAGGTCCAGGTAGTTCGTGGGCTCGTCGACGATAGCACCTCGGCCCGGCAGCGGCGGCCAGGGCCAGCTGGGCACGGCGCTGGTTGCCGTCGGAGAGCCCGCTGATGGGACGGTTCCACAAGCGCGGATGCAGAGCACCTTGGCCACGGTCACCGACTCCCCGGTCCACACGTCCTCTTCCACCCCGGGGTCGCCGAGGACCGGCAGGTGCTGGGGTATCCAGAACACCGAGCCGGATACCGTGAGGACTGCCGCTGGAGTCCTCCGTGGGCGCTGACCGTCGCCCCAGCCAGGTCAGAAGCGTGGACTTGCTGCTCCCTGCTGACGCCGGTGACCAGAAGGTGCTCCCTCGGCCATGACGTCGACCGTGACCGGTGCAAGGCGCCCCAGGCACAGCGGCCGACCGGGCCGAGACCGCCATTCCTCTTCGCGGTGCCGGTTCAGTCAGGCGCAGCTGAAGCTCGTAGGAGCGTGGCCTGCGCACCTCGGTAGTCGGCGAGCGCCTCCAGCCGGCGGTCGTCCCTGCGTCTGGCGCCGGGTGAGACGCGCTGGGCGCGGTCGGCGTAGAATTTCCCGGGCCATACGGATCTCTCGTCCGGGCGTTGCTCTCCTGTACCCGACGATCTCGGAATCCCGCCGGTGAGCGCGTGAGGTTGCGCCGCTGCTCCTGCTGACGCTGGTGAAGACTGTGGTGGGACGACCTGGCGTGGGCCTTCTCCACGAGGTAGTCGCTGCATCGCCCCGAGCACCGGTAGACGCCCATAGGGCCACTGTTCCCGGCGGCGGTGGCGAGTGCCCTGCCACGGGCTGTGTCGAGGTCGACGAGTGCGGTGGCCACCCTCGTCGATGAAGGCGCGATCGTGAGAGGTGAACAGGACCGGTCCGGGCCATGACGCCATCATCTCGCTCAGGTAGCTGCTGCTACCGGCATCCAGGTGGTTGGTGGGTTCGTCGAGCATCAGCGCCTGGCCGGATGAAAGGAGCAGGGCGGCAAGCTCCAGCCTCCCTGCTGCCCCGGTGACAGGGAAGAGACAAGGCGGCTTGCGTCCACCTGTCCTCAGTCCCAGCCCGGCGAGCGCCTCAGCGCGCCGGGCCGGCAGGTTCCAGGCGTCAAGCACCGCCGGTGCGAGTAGTGAGTCGTAGTCCCTCGGCGAGGGAACCGGTCTGACTCCGTCCTGGGCAATGGTCTCGCTCATGCGCTCGAAACGATCAAACGCGTCTAGGGTCTCAGCGCAGACGGCGTCGAGGAAGCTCTCGATCGTTGTGGTGCCGGCCCGACGAATCGGGCGTCGGCAGACCTTGCGTGATCGGGAACGGTGACAGTCCCACGGTCAGGTGACAGCTCACCGGTGGCCAGGCGCAGGAGCGTGGACTTCCCTGATCCGTTGGGGCCGACGACGCAGACGCGTTCGCCGTCGGAGACCGTAAGACTGATGTTCTCCAGCAGAGGCTCAGAGCTGTAAGAGAAGCTGACACAGGAAAAGCTGATCGCGGGCATGACTCGTCCCTTGGCATGAGGCGGTGGGGCTACAAGAGCAAGTCAGGCGAGCATGGCGGGAGTCTATCAGTGCCTATCCGCACGGGCCGTTGACGAGGCCTGAGCCGATACGGCGCAGGGTGAGCTCACAAGCAGGCGGACTATCAACGAATCAACTGAAGTCGTTGGGGCGAAGGGATGGTGGTGGCCGCCCGCAGGAACGTAGACTCTCGGCACTGCCGTCCTCCGGCGGCACGTCACCACCACCCGGCCCTGACTGCCGGGCGCGAACGGAACGGAGCGGTCGTCCCGCTCCCTCCCCGTCAACCCATGAAGGAGCATCCCCGTGACCGAGCGGATCCAGCCCGACAACCGGCCTGACAGCCAGCCCAACGCTGAGCAGACCGACCAGCCGACCAGTCCTGACGAGTCGGCAGCGCCCACCCGATGGAGCAGGGTGCCAACGGCCGACACCTCCCCACCGATCCCGCGGTTGAGGCCGTCGCGTCAACGGCGACCAACGCCCCGCAGACGCAGGCCGATGTCGAGTCCTCGAAGGAGCCCGAGCCCGGCGAGCCTGCAGGCCAGTCCATCGAGCAGTCCACAGAGAAGTCCTCTGACGAGTCGGCGTCGCCCGCCTCCGTGGATCCCGCGCAGCCGGCCGAAGCGGCCCAAAAGTCTGAGTCCACGGAGACCGCACAAGAGGACGCCACACCGACTCCTGCCGAGGTTCTCGCCCCGGCAGTGGCACCTGCGGCGCCCGCCGAGCCCGCCGTCGACCCGCAGGAGGCGATGGACGCCGCCAAGTGGGGACGCGTGGACGGCGAGGGCCGGGTCTACGTCCAGGACGGTGGCGCAGAGCGTGAGGTCGGCCAGTTCCCCAGATGCTCCCATCGCCGAGGCGATGGCCTTCTACGATGCGCCGCTATCTGGATCTCAAGGCCACCATCGACCTGTTCGCCACCCGGCTGCCCCAGCTCAGTGTCCGCGAGATCGACACGACCCTGTCCTCCATCTCCGAGTCCCTCACCGAGCCCGCCGCCGTCGGCGACCTGGAGGGGCTGCGAGCCCGTTTCGCCGCCCTGAAGGCCGTGGCCGCCGAGCGCCGTGAGGCCGTGGCCGCCGAACGCGCGGCAGCCAAGGAGCAGGCGCTCAAGGAGCGTACGGCGATCGTCGAGCGCGCCGAGGCCATCGCTGAGCAGGACCCGGCACGCACGCAGTGGAAGAACTCCGGCGCCGAGCTGCGTGAGCTGCTCGAGTCCTGAAGGCCGCGCAGCTGCGCGGCCCGCGCCTGGACCGCCCCACCGAGGACGGCCTGTGGAAGCGCTTCTCCCACGCGCGCACCACCTTCGACCGTCACCGCCGCCAGTTCTTCAGCGAGCTGGACGCCAAGCAGGCGCAGGTGCGAGCCGCCAAGGAGACGCTCATCAAGCGCGCCGAGGAGATGCAGAACTCCACCGACTGGGCCGGTACTCGGCGAAGTACCGTGACCTGCTGGCCGAGTGGAAGAAGGCCGGGCCGGGCTTCCCGCAAGGAGGATGACGCCCTGTGGGCCCTGCTTCCGGGCCGCCCAGCAGGTCTTCTACGACGCCCGACGCGCCAGGACGAGGCCGTCGACGCCGAGTTCGCCGAGAACCTCAAGGTCAAGGGAGGCGCTGGTGGCCAAGGCCGAGGCGCTCCTGCCCGTCAAGGACGTCAAGGCGGCCAAGAAGGGCGCTGCGCCCGATCCAGGACGCCTGGGAGGAGGCCGGGCGGGTCCCCGCGGTGCCGTGCGTCGCATCGAGGCCGCATGCGCGCCGTCGAGGACGCGATCCGTGAGGCGGAGAACGCCGGTGGCGCCGCACCGACCCGGAGACCAAGGCCCGCGCCGAGGGCTTGGCCGGTCAGCTTCAGGACGCGATCGCCGGCCTGGAGAAGGACCTGGCCGCTGCGCAGGCCGCCGGCGACGCCAAGAAGATCGCCGAGGCCGAGGCCGCGCTGACGGCCCGCCGTGCCTGGCTCGAGCAGGTGCTGCGCTCGGCCAAGGCGTGACCCGAGCACGTTCTGCTCAGCTCTGAGGCTCAGGAGCACCTGAGGCGGGGCCGACAACCCACCGGTGTCGGCCCGCCTCACCACCTCCGCCCAGGAGATCTACCTACTCCCAGGCAGCAGTGTCAGGGTCGATGCCCTCAGACCGGGCGCCGGAGTCGATGACGTCCTTGAGCCAGGCGGCCAACCCCGGCGCACGCTTGTCGTAGTAACGTGCGAAGCGCTCATCGGCGACGTATCCGCGACCGATGAGTACCTGCTTGGAGATAGAGACCTCGAACCACCGGTTGAGGTCCTTGCAGTGCCACTGAGCCAGGGCATTGGCCTCGGGGCTGCCCGGCTCGACGCCGCTGAGCATCGCCTCGACCAGCGCGGTCTCCAGGGCGACGGTCTCCTCGTGCGCCTGCTCCCAGTCGGCGCGCGACATCCGGGCCTTGCGGCGGGAGGACTCGGCCCACTCCTGGGTGTCGCCCCACTGGGCCTGGGCCTCCTCGATGTAGACAGGATCCCAGTCCGTCCCCAGATCTCCACCATCTCAGCCACGGAGAGATGTGCCCCCAGCAGCTGTATCTCCATGACCGTGTCGATCGAGCGGAGCATGTGCTGCAAGTGGGAGACCTGTCCTTGAAGAAGGTCACGTTGGCGACGCAGATGGGCCACGGCGTCCGCCTTCGGATCGTCGAGGACCGTCTTGATGTCGGCCAGGCTCATGCCGGTCTGCCGGTAGACGAGGACCTGCTGGATGCATGATGTCCGTCTCGGGTAGAGGCGATATCCGGCGTCACTGCGCTGAGAGGGGCGCACCAGACCGGTCTCGTCCCAGTGGTGCAGCGCTCTGACACTGACGCCCAGGAGCGTTGAGACCTCACCGACTGTCCGTGCGATATCCGCACCGTCTCCTGCAGCATCAACCGCTGCGTCGAGCACCTGCTCCTGCTCGCAGTCCGTCACCATGCCTCCCTACGTCAGCCCTTGCCTTGTCGAGTCCCTACTGTGGCACGTATCGAGCACCTTGGCGCCTTCCCCACGTGAGGGTCAAGTCCTCCGCCCTAATGGCGGCCAGGTTTTCCACAGGCAGTCGGCTCGCTGGCGTCAGATACAGGAAAAGGTCCACGATGGCGTATGGCTCGTTTCATCCCGGTACCCGGTCACGCCGCCGTGGCCCACCTGACCGCCCAGCCTCTTTCCCCGGCCCTAGGCACGCTCCCACCTCAGGACATGCAGTTGCTGCGGTGCGCCGAACTCGACTCCCACCTGCTGGTCGACGTCCTGGGCAGCCTGCAGCCGACCGACCTCCCTGCGATCAGCGGAGGGGACGACTACGGGCCGTCACCGCTGCCATGCCCTGCCGGGAGTACTTCTGGCGAGTACGGCCCTGTGGGTGCACGTCGGTGGACCGCCGCCGGACATGCTCGAGGTCTGCCTGCCGGGAGGGCGCCGAAGTCGTGTGTCCTACCTGGTGACCAGACGAGGCAGGCTGCCACGTTCCGATACCACCGTGATCAACGGTGTCACCTGCGCGACCATCGCTCGAGCCGCTGTTGACGTCGCCCGCCTGGGACCGCCTGCGGCCGCCGTCCAGGCCATCATGACTGCCCGCGATCATGGGGTCAGCCGAATTCGTCTCCTGCTGACGCTCAACCACTGTCGAGGAGCGGCTAGCAGGGGCTGCCCACGGGCTCGGCACATCATCGAGTCCGTCGTATTTCATCAGTAAATCGCGACTCAATTTCAAAGAAAATAAGTTCTCATCCCTGTGCTGAGTGCCAGACAGAAGTCGCTATACCACAGAGACTTCACTATACTGTTGGTGAACCTATTCACGACTCCCCACCAAAGGCATTAGCGTTATTGACATGAAGTATGTTCCGTCTCCTCTCGAACTTGCCATGATTCTCGGCATCATCATTAAGCTGGGATTGGACCACTTCGACCGAGTGACCGGCTCCGCCATGACAGAAGATGGCGTTGCACGATCAAAACCGCCACAATATCAGCTGCTCGGCGGCGGAGGAGTGTTATTTATCGGTCTAGTCGCCCTCTGGCTCGGCTGCAGGCGATGGATCAACCCTTCATTTTCTGACGATGACGCCGGCGTCGCTACCATGTGGCTCGTGTTCGCCATCATACTTATCACTTTAGGAGCTGGAGTAATCCTCCAAACTAACGATAACTACATCGAGGTCGGGCCAGGATATATCGAGAAGCACTCCTTCCTTGACGGGACAACTCGAATCGACTTCGAAGACATAACGTCATGCTCATATAAGTATTCAAGCAATCCGCAACAGACCAGCAACCTTGTCATACGTTCTTCCGATCGACGCAAGATTAAATTTTCGCCCAAAGATTACAAAGGAGAGCATGTGACATCCGTCATCACCTTCCGCCTCCGCGAAAGTCGTTGGCCATCCTTATTGGATGAATTCGACCAGCTTGCCGTTATGGAGGCAGCCGCAAATGGCTCCGGCGAGTCCTATTTACGAAGAGTCCGTAGTATCAGGCTAAATGCCACGTAACGATCCGTAGTCAAGTGACACCACTCGTCCTCAATCTTTTTCATCGACGACGTGTCGTGGACAGGCTCCTACGTGCCTCGAAGACGCCGTCGATGCGTCGCAGCGCCGCCAGCGTATGGTCCAGGTGGCCGACCTCAGCCAGCTCGACGACGAACCTTCCGGCGACGACCCGGTCACGACTGGTGGCGATGTTGGCACTGACGAGGTTGACGTGACTGTCCGCCAGGGCACGGGTGACGTCGGCGAGCAGGCCTCCGCGATCGAGCGCCTCGACCTCCACCTGGACCAGGTAGGCGGACTGGGCGTGATCCGCCCAGGAGACGGTGATGAGTCGCTCGGGCTCGCGCTGGAGCTGGTCGACGTTCTGGCAGTCCGCCCGGTGGACCGAGACACCTGAGCCCCTGGTGATGAAGCCGACGATGGGATCACCCGGCATGGGGTGCAGCACCGTGCCAGCTTGACGTAGATGTCACCCTCCTCCATGCCGGCGACGACGACTCCGGCGTCGGCCGTGCGTGGACGCCGGTGCGCGGTTGCCCGGGTGGGCAGAACTCCTTCTGCCAGAGTCTCCTCTGCGCCGTCCTCACCGCCCATGGTGGCCACCAGGGTGTCGACGACATGCTGAGCGGGAGACGTGTCCCTCCCCCACAGCCGCGTAGAGAGCCGTCGATGTCGACCTTGTCGAGGGTCTTGGCCACGTTCTGGCGAGGGTCTCGTGGCTCATGCAGGCGCTGGATGGGCAGGTTCTGCTTGCGCAGGGTGCGGGCGATGGCCCCTTTGCCCTCCTCGATGGCCTCCTCACGGCGCTCCTTGGAGAACCAGGAGCGGATCTTGTTGCAGGGCGCGGGTGGAGCCGACGAAGGTGAGCCAGTCTCGCGAAGGGCCTGCGTTGATGGCCTTGGAGGTGAAGACTTCCACCGTGTCACCGTTCTCCAGGCGCGTATCCAGGGGAACCAGGCGGCTGTTGACTCAGGCTCCCACTGTGCGGTGGCCGACCTCGGTGTGGGACGGCGTAGGCGAAGTCAACAGGGGGTGGCCCCCGCGAGTCAGGGGCCAGGACGTCGCCCTTGGGGGTGAAGACGTGAGACCTGGTCGCCGGCCATCTCGTAGCGCAGAGCGTCAAGGAACTCAGAGGATCCTGGGTCTCCTTCTGCCAGTCGACGAGCTGGCGCAGCCAGCCCATGTCTCATGATCAGGTCTCCAAGCCGGCCCCCACGGCGCTTGGACCCGAGGCGTTGGGGTCCTCCTTGTAGCGCCAGTGCGCGGCCACGCCGTACTCGGCCATGCGGTGCATCTCGTGGGTACGGATCTGGATCTCCACCGGCTTACCGCCCGGCCCCACAACAGTCGTGTGCGGCGACTGGTGGAGGTTGAACTTGGGAACAGCGATGTAGTCCTTGAATCGCCCGCTCATAGGAGTCCAGCGCGAGTGCAGGGAGCCGAGCACCGCGTAGCAGTCCTGGACGGTGTCGACGATGACGCGCACCGCCACCAGGTCGTAGATGTCGTCGAAGTCCTTCCCCCGCACGATCATCTTCTGGTAGATCGAGTAGTAGTGCTTGGGGCGGCCGGTGACGGCCCCCTTGATCTTGTTGACCCGCAGGTCCTCCTCGATCTGAAAGGCGCACCTGGCGCAGGTACTCCTCGCGCGCCGGGGCGCGCTCAGCCACCATGTGCTCGATCTCCTCGTAGACGCCCGGGTAGAGGGCCCTGAAGGAACGATCCTCCAGCTCCCACTTGATCGTGTTCATCCCCAGCCGATGGGCCAGGGGCGCGTAGATCTCCAGGGTCTCCTTGGCCTTGCGGGCGGCGTTCTGCGCAGAGACGTACTTCCAGGTGCGGGCGTTATGGAGACGGTCGCCGAGCTTGATGAGCAGGACACGGATGTCCTTGGACATCGCGATGATCATCTTGCGCACGGTCTCGGCCTGAGCGGCCTCCCCGTACTGGAGCTTATCGAGCTTGGTGACGCCGTCGACGAGCAGCGTGATCTCGTCACCGAAATCGGCGCGCAGGCGATCGAGGGTGTAGTCGGTGTCCTCCACGGTGTCGTGCAGGACCGCGGCTGCCAGCGTCTGAGCCGTCATGCCCAGCTCGGCGAGGATGGTCGCCACCGCCACCGGGTGGGTGATGTAGGGGCTCCCCGGACTTGCGACGCTGCCCGGCGTGGGCCTCTCGGCCACCTCGTAGGCGCGTACGATGAGAGCTCGTGTCCGCCTTTGGGGTGGTTGGCGCGTACCGCCCGCAGAAGCGGCTCGATGGCGGCCGGAGTGGAGTGCCCACGGGACCCGAACCAGGCCAGACGACTGCGCACGCGCGAGCCGGGGACAACACTGTCGCCTGACGTGTCTGGGCTGCTCTTCGTCTCCGTCATTGACGCATCATATGGCGGCATGTGCGCGGAGGCCCGCCGGCACTGCCAGTACCGTCCGCGGTGTCGCGTCCGTCAGAGGGCACGACACCGCGCACAGGTCAGCCGTCAGTCGCCGCCATCGGTTGAGCAGCGGTCCCTCAGGCCCTGTTGTCGCCTCAGAAAATGACGATCGAGTCGATCTCCCGTCCCGGAAGCTGGCGCCGACCACCGAGGTCGGCCAGCTCAGGAGCATGCAGATGGCCTCCGCGAGGCACCGGCCTGCTCGATGAGGGAGATGGAGGCGGCGGCGGTCCCTCCGGTGGCCAGGACGTCGTCGATCACGAGGACGCGTGACCCCGGGTGACGGTCTCAGGACGCAGCTCCATCCGCGCGGTGCCGTACTCAGGGAGTAGTCCACGCCGATGACCGGACCGGGCAGCTTGCCGCCCTTGCGCACGGTGATCATCCCGATCCTGAGGCTGACCGCCAGAGCCGCCAGGATGAAACCGCGCGACTCCAGACCCGCTTGCGGCGTCGATCCTGCCGCGGTAGTGGTCGGCGAGCCTCGACGAGCTCCCGTGAAGGCCTGCCCGTCAGCCAGCAGCGGGTGATGTCCCGGAAGAGAACCCCGGGCTCGGGGAAGTCGGGAATCTCCGCAGGTGGTTCATGACCAGTCTGGTCAGCGACTCAGGGACCGTCTCGGAGTGGACCACGGAGCTGGTCATCTGCGCTCTTTCTTCCTCTTAGGGCTGTGCCGCCACACCGAGGTGGTGGCCAGGGTGACAGGCGAGGGCGGCCGGGCCGCGTCAATCTTAGCCAGCTCCTCGACGTCGTCGCCGGCCTCCTCCCGACGCTGCTGACGCGCCGCTGCCACCTTGGCGTCGTGCTCCTTGATGCGCTTCTCGCGTGAGCGCTATGTCCACCAGGAGCGGAGTGGCCAGGAAGATCGAGGAGAGCGTTCCGGCGATCATGCCGATGAACAGGGTCAGGGCGATGTCGCGCAGCGTTCCTGCCCCCAGGATGAAGGCGCCGACAACCAGAAGCGAGGCCACCGGCAGCACGCCGACCACGGAGGTGTTGATCGAGCGGATGAAGGTCTGGTTGACCGCGAGGTTCGCGAGTTCCGCGTACGTGGAGCGACTCTGGGACTCGAAGCCCTCGGTGTTCTCACGGATCTTGTCGAAGACGACCACCGTGTCGTAGAGCGAGTATCCCAGGATCGTCAGCACACCGATGATCGTGGCCGGGGTGACCTCGAAGCCGGACAGGGCGTAGATGCCCACTGTGACGACGATGTCGTGACACAGGGCCAGCAGGGCGGCCGCCGCCATCTTCCAGGTGCGGAAGTAGGGCCCAGATGAGCAGACCCACGAAGATGAAGAACAGGACCAGGCCTCGAGCGGCCTTCTTGGTGACGTCGGACGACCAGGTCGGTCCCACGGTCGTGGCAGACACGTTGGAGGCATCCGTCTTGTAGGCGGTGGCGAGCTCGCCCGCCAGCGAGTCGAGGCGATCCCTTGCTCAGCTGGCTGGTCTGGACGCGCACTGAGGACGAGCCCATAGTCGTCACCGACGAGCCGGCCGTCAGGTCGTCCTTGGACAGGACGTCATTGGCGGGGCGCTCCGACGAGGAAGACAGGCCCGTCACCGTGATCTCAGAACCGCCCTTGAGAGTCGATTCCCGGAGTGAGTCCCACGGCGCCCAGTAGCGCGGCGGAGCCGGCGATGACGACGACGGCGATGAGGTACCAGATCCGTCGCCTTTGAACGAAGGGGATGGACGTCTTGGCCGAGTAGAGCTCGTTACCGAGCGTGGCGAGAGACTTCACTTCGTCTCACCGTCCTTTCCCTTGTCGGCCGCGGCATCGACCGCATCACCCGCCTCCTGCTCAACCGCATCATCGACGATTTCGTCCTCGGCCTCCTCCGCAGCACCATCATCCGGGTTCTCGGCGGCCTTGCGGGCCCTCGGCCTTGCGGCGCGCCAGGGATCCGGCGACGCGGTCGGCCACCGCCTCGCGCCCCCTACCGTAGGTAGAGGATGCCGTGGCCCCGAGGTGCTCGGGGTCGAGGCCGGAGAGCCGGTGCCCCTCGCCGAAGAAGCGGAAGCAGACGATCCACTCCATGAACGGATGGGTGAAGAAGATGATGATGGCCAGGTCCACGCAGGTGGTGACGCCCAGGGTGAAGGCGAATCCCCTGCACCCCGCCGACGGCGAGGAAGTACAGGACGATCGCGGCCACGAGGTTGACGGCGTCGGAGACGAGGATCGTGCGCCGGGCGTGCTTCCACCCCTCATCGATCGCGGTCTTGAGGGTCCGCCCCTGACGCACCTCATCACGAACGCGTTCGAAGTAGATGATGAAGAGTCCACCGTGATACCGATGGAGATGATGAGTCCGGCCACGCCCGCCAGGGACAGACGATATCCCATGAGTGAGCTCAGTGCGGCGATGACGAGGTAGGTTCCAGCTGCGGCCACCACCAGCGAGGCCACGGCCACCACCGCCAGACCGCGGTACTGCCAGGCCAGGTAGAGAATGATGAGGCCGAAGCCGATGAGGCCGGCGATGAGGCCGTTGCGCAGCTGCTCGGTTCCCAGTGTGGCGGAGATCTGCTGCTCCGACTGGACCGTGAAGCTCAGCGGCAGCGAGCCGAAGGAGAGCTGGTTGGCCAGTGTGTTGGCCTGATTCTGGTTGAAGCTGCCGGTGATCTGGACCCGTCCGTCGGTGATCGGTGAGTGGACGTCGGAGTTGAAGCCGGAGGCCATGATGGTCAAGCCGTCCAGGACGATGGCGAACTGAGCCTTGGCCTGGCTGTCCTGGTTCTGAGCTCCTTGGGCGCCCTGGGCACCGGCGGCTGCCGCCTGGTCGCGGTAGGCCAGCAGCCGCTTGGACAGCTCGGAGAACTTCTTGGTGCCGTCGGGGTTGAAGGCCAACGAGACGACCCACTTGTTGGTGGTCTGTCCGCGCGAGTCGGTCTCAGTCCAGAGTTGGCGCTCTTGAGCTCGGTGCTCGGTGATGTCGGCCGGGCCGAGGATGTAGGCGCCGTGCTGCTGGGAACCGGCGTCCTTGTCCTTGGAGCAGGAGATGACGGCGACCTTGGGATCCCTGCGTCTGACCGGTGAGGTTCTTCGGGTCGGAGCAGTCGGTCATGTAGCCGTCGTAGAGGAGCTGCTCGGTGATCCAGGAGTCCGAGGAATTGTCCTGGGAGGTGGCGGGCAGCGGGTCCGGAGGAGATGACACCGTCCTGGTTGACGTCCGCCAGCTGCGTGGCGATCTCCTCAGGGAGTTCTGGCCTGGGTCGACGGCTGGGCGGTGGGCTCGGGGTGGCGGCAGGTTGCTCAGCCGAAGCGCCTTCCTGACCTTCCTGGCCGGTTGCCTGCTCGCCCTCGCTGCCCGCGGCGTCCTCGGCCGGCTGGGTCGCCTCCTGGGCGGCATTCGGGTCGGGCTGGGCCTCGGCCTGGGCGGTCGGTTGATCAGTGGGCGCCTGCGGCCTCGCCGGAGGGTTCTGACTGGCGATGTTCTTGGCGGCCTGCTGGGCGCTGCCCGGCGGGATACGAAGGACCGGCCGAGTACATGACAGCGGAGGTGCGCACCAGTTCCAGGGTCGCCTGGCTGGGCTTTCAGGCAGGGACACTATGATATTCTGCCCGCCCTGGCGGGAGATCTGAGCCTCGGAGACGCCGGAGGCGTCCACACGTTGGCGGATCACCTCAATGGCCTGCTCGACATCGTTGTCACTGATCGCTGAGCCGTCGGAGGTCGTAGGCGTCAGGATGATCTGGGTACCGCCTTCGAGGTCAAGAGCCGGGCCCGGCGTCAGCGACGCCTTGTGCCTCATGGTTCCCGCCACGAGAGCACCGAAACCGATGACGATGACGAGGATGAACATCAGGGAGGCGGCCCTGGCCGCTTTCGCTGCTTGCTGGACACGTGGTCCCTTCCTGGGGTGGGGTTGGGTTCGGGTGCATGACCCGACGGCGGGGTGAATGTGGGAGGCTGCCGGGCGCCACGGGCTGAGCCGGTCAGGCACTCAGGGCGGTGAGATTGAGCTGCTCAGCAGGGCCGGGGCCCGCTCGGGGCCGCCACAAGTCGTCGATGCGAGGTCGTCAGGTCTCATCGGGGCACGGGTCATGATCGATCGTGCTCCCTCAGGACTGCGGCTCGGCCGTGTCCTGCTCGGACTCCGGGCGTCGTCGGCCTGCTCGACGTCGTCCCTCGCTGTCCTCACGGCTCTCCTCGTGGGCACCGGGCCGGGCCGAAGGGCGCTCCTCGATGGCAGCGATGGCCCGCTTGCTCCACAGGGTCTCGTCGCCCAGCGGTGTAGCCAGGGTCACCACGTCACCGTCAACCTCCACGACCGTGCCGTAGAAGCCGCCGATCGTGCGCACCCAGTTTCCAGGACCAGGCCCTTCTCGGTGCGGCGCTGCTGCTCCCTCCTGCATCGCGCGCTGCCTACGGCTGACGAACCACATCATCAGGAGCATCCCGATGAGCATGATCCAGAGGAAATAGGACGGCATGGAGGCTTCTCCGTTTCGACTAGGCAGTCTCGGCTGATGCGGACCCATGTCACAGGCCGGCGATGGTGAGTCTAGGACACGTGGGCAAGAGCGCGACCTGCCGCCGGCGAGTGGTCGGGCACAACTGGGTACCAACCGGTCACAAAAATGATCACATTACCCGGTGACGGGTCAGGAGAACAATGCCCCCGTCCGCGGGCGGTTCAAGCCCCAGGTGGCTGTAGGCCGCCGGCGTGGCTGCGCGTCCCCGCGGAGTGCGCACCACCAGGCCCTCACGCACGAGGTGAGGGCTCGGCCACGGTCTCCACCGTCTCGGGCTCCCTCCCCACACTGACCGCCAGCGTCGTCAGCCCCACCGGGCCCGCCCCGAATCGGGTGCACAGTGCCTCGAGCACCTGACGGTCAAGACGATCCAGGCCCAGGGCGTCGACCTCGAAGATATCCAGGGCGCTGCGGGCCGCCGTCAGGTCGAGGCGACCGGGCCGCCCGTGGACCTCCGCCCAGTCCTGAACCCGGCGCAGCAGACGGTTGGCGATACGGGGCGTGCCGCGGGAGCGTGAAGCCAGCTCCCTGGCGGCGTCCGCATCCAGACTCACTCCCAGCAGCCCCGCACTGCGCGTGAGGATCCGGGTGAGCTCGCCCGGGCCGTAGTAGTCCAGGTGGCCGGTGAAGCCGAAGCGGTCTCGCAGCGGGGCGGGCAGCAGCCCCGCACGCGTGGTGGCACCGACAACGGTGAAGGGCGGCAGGGACAGAGGGATGGAGGTGGCGCCCGGCCCCTTTCGACGACGATGTCGACTCGAAGTCCTCCATCGCCAAGTAGAGCATCTCCTCGGCGGTACGTGCCAGCCGGTGGATCTCGTCGATGAATAGCACGTCGCCCTCCTCCAAGGAGGACAGGATGGCGGCAAGATCCCCGGCGTGCTGGATGGCGGGGCCCGAGGTCAGGCGCAGGAGCCCTCCACCTCGGCGGCGATGATCATGGCCAGAGTGGTCTTACCCAGCCCGGGCGGGCCGGACAGCAGGACGTGGTCGGCCGTCACCCCGCTGAGCCAGGGCCGAACGCAGGACCACCGAGAGCTGGCCGCACCACCTCTGGCCGGTGAAGTCCTCCAGACGCTTGGGCCGCAGAGCGGCCTCGGCGGCCCGTTCGGTGGCATCAGCCTCACCGCCGACCAGACGCTCGTGGCCCATCCTGCCCCGTATCAGCCACGGTTCCGCCTCCCAGCCACCTCAGTGAGGGCCCGCAGCAAGGCCGCCATGTCCGGGTTCTCACCGGCCTCGGCGTAGTCAGCCTCGACGGCGGTCACGGCCTGGCGGGCGCTGGCCTCGTTCCATCCGAGCTGGACCAGGGCGGCGACGACGTCGGCACTGGGCTGCGCACCCTCCGAGAAGGTTTCGACTCCCTTGTCACCGATGGCCTTCGCGGCCGGCATCGCTGGTGTCGGCATCGTCCCCAGTGACAGGGACCGAGGTTTGTCGGCCACATCAGGATGACGCGCTGGGCTCCCTTGGGACCGGGCCCGGGAACCCAGGTGAGGGCGGCGACGTCCTGGGGAGGCGATGGCGCGCCGGAGCATGTTGGGGGTGTGGACGGCCAGCATCGCCAGCGCCAGCTTGGCTCCGACACCTTGGCGCTCATGAGGTGCGGAAGCTGTCCCGCTCATCGACGTCGGTGAATCCGAACAGCGTCAGTGAGTCCTCTCGGACAACCAGCTCGGTGTGAACGAGAACCTCCTCACCAATCCGCAGGCCCGACAGTGTGGTGGGCGTGGCCTGAATGCTCATGCCGACACCACCTGTCTCGATGACGGCACCGGTCAGGCCGACACTGAGAACAGTGCCGCGCAGCAGGCGATCATGGGCAGCTTCTCCTGGAGTACTCAGGTGAGTCGATGAGCCGAGCGGGCTCATACCGGACACGGGTAGGATCGAACAACTGTTCGGATCCTAACAGCCCGTGGTTGTCAGCGCAGTCAGCGCCGCACCCGCCGCGGGTCGACGGCACCGGTGCGCCGGGCCGCGGCCTGGGCGGCGGCCCACTGGCGCTGGGCGGGGTGCGGGCGGAGACGCGCACCGCTCCCCGGCCGAAACCATCTCGGTGGCGTCATCCGTCCCCGTTCCACCACCGCGCCAGCCGTGACAGATCGCCTGGGCGAGCGCATCGGCGGCATCGGCCGGCCGGGGCGGGGCATCCAGACCGAGATGCGGGTCACCATGGCCTGGACCTGGGTCTTGTCCGCGGTCCCTGAGCCGGTCACGGCGGCCTTGGCCTCACTGGGCGTGTGCTGAGCCACCTCCAGACCGGAGCGCGCAGCGGTGGCCATCGCAGTGCCCATGACCTGGGCGACGCCGATGACGGAGCGCAGGTTGTCCTGAGCGAAGACCCGCTCGATGGAGACCACTGAGGGGCCCAGGCGGGCGATCCAGTCCTCGATGGTCTCGGTGATGGTCAGCAGCCGCAGCTCGGGGCTCTGCGACGGTGGGGTCCGCACGACACCGACCTCCACCAGGCGGACCTGGCGACGAGGATCGATGTCCACGCACCCCAGGCCGCAACGGGTCAGCCCGGGGTCGATACCGAGGACCCGTTGCTGGGCGACGACGGCATGAGCCGAGCGCGGCCGGGGACCTGAAGCGCCCAGGAGCTCAGTCCTCGTCGGTGGCGAACTCGGCGGCCACCTCGGGGCTGAGGGTCCACGGAGGTGTAGACGTTCTGGACGTCGTCGGAGTCCTCCAGGGCGTCGATGAGACGGAAGACCTTGCGCGCACCGTCAACGTCGACCTCGACCTTGGTTCCGGCGACGAACTGGACCTCGGCGGAGTCGTAGTCCATCCCGGCCTCCGTCAGAGCGGTGCGCACGGCGACGATGTCACCGGGCTCAGAGTAGATCTCGAAGGACTCCCCCATATCCTCGACCTCCTCGGCACCGGCGTCCAGAACGGCCATGAGGATGGAGTCCTCGTCCACGCCGTCGGTCTTGGCCACCTCGACGACGCCCTTGCGGGTGAAGTTGTAGGCCACCGAGCCGGGATCGGCCAGGTTGCCGCCGTTGCGGGAGAAGGCCACGCGCACGTCGGATGCGGCCCGGTTGCGGTTGTCGGTGAGGCACTCGACGAGGAAGGCGACGCCGCCGGGGCCGTAGCCCTCGTACATGATGGTCTGCCAGTCGGCGCCGCCAGCCTCTACCGCTGCCGCGCTTGACGGCGCGGGTGATGTTGTCCGCCGGGACGGAGTTCTTCTTGGCCTTCTGGATGGCGTCGAACAGGGTGGGGTTGCCGGTCGGGTCACCGCCACCGGTGCGAGCGGCAACCTCGATGTTCTTGATAAGGCGCGCGAAGAGCTTGCCGCGCTTGGCGTCAATGGCGGCCTTCTTGTGCTTGGTGGTGGCCCACTTGGAGTGACCCGACATATGTGCTCCTTGGGAGTCGAGGATGGGGGCGCAGCCAAGCGGTACTCAGGCCCGGCGCGTCACCATGGAGACGAAGACGTCGTGGACCCGGTGGTCGCCCCCGACCTCCGGGTGGAAGGACGTGGCGAGCAGGGCCCCATGACGAACTGCGACGATCCTACCGCCGTCGACCCCGCTGACCCCAGCCGCACGTCCTGTGCGGGTCGTGGCGAGGATCTCGACACCGGGCCCCACGGACTCCACCCAGGGGCCCGGATGAAGACGGCGTGCAACGGCCGGTCCTTGCCCGCTCCCAGACCCGGGGCGATGAGGTCCTCCTCGTAGGAGTCCACCTGGCGGCCGAAGGCGTTGCGGCGCACGGTCATATCGATCCCACCCAGAAGGGCTTGGCCCTCCTCCGCCCCTTCGACGCGGTCGGCCAGCAGGATCATCCCGGCACACGATCCGTAGGCGGGCAGGCCTGCTGCGATGAGCTCACGCAGAGGCAGGAGCATGTCGAAGGAGGTCAGCAACGTGCTCATCGTCGTCGACTCTCCGCCGGGGATCACCAGACCGTCGAGCCGGTCACCAGGAGCATTGCCCAGGTCGGTGGCGCGGCGTACGGCGACGGGCGTGCGCCGGCCGCCTCGAGGGCCAGGGAGTGCTCGCGTACGTCACCCTGGAGCGCCAGGATACCGATCGTGAGGCGGAGTCGGTCGGCACGGTTGCGGGGAAGAGCGCCCGGGGTGGCGCGCATCCATCATTTGAGCACGCTGATAGGCGGGGTTTGGGCTAGTCATGGGTGTCCTCGGAGGTCGGTGCGGGCGGGCTGGTGGGCCGTGAGCTCAGCCAGGACCTCGGCATCCACTGGGTCGGTGAGGTCGAGCGGCTCGCCGCTCCAGCCGGCGGCGAGCTCCAGCGCGAGCTCCGGCAGACTTACCGGGTAGATCTCCTGGCCCCGTTCCTGGGCGACTCGCAGGTCATGGGGGCTCCACCAGGCAATGGAGTCGACGACGTCGCGTTCCAGGTCGGTCCAGCCCTCCTTCGCCACAGGACACCTGGCCGGAAGGCGCAGGAGGTAGAAGATCTCGTCCTGACGGCAGGCTACGGAGGCGAAGCGGAAGAGCGCCTCCCGGTGGGCGACGGGCCCCTCGAGGTCGGCGGGGCGACGTCGATCCCGGACTCCTCAGCCAGTTCGCGCACGGCACCGGCACGCGGGTCCTCCCCAGGGCGGAGGCCTCCTCCTGGGGTGAAGACCCAGCTGTGATTCGGATCGGCGGCGTCGTGCCCCACCAGGAGCAGCATGTCTCCCCGCCGGGTGACGACCAGGACCCGCGCCGCCGTTCTGAAGGGCAGGCCGTCGCTGCCCAGAACCCACTCCGAGGAGTCGAGGTGCCGGTCCCAGTTCTCGGGAACCAGCACCGGGTGGCGTCCCTCGGCCGGGTAGTCGAGGAGCCACCGCCAACGCGACCAGGACCGTCCGGGAGCCGGTCACCAGCCGCGTTCCGCCAGGCGGTGGGGCTCGGGGATCTCGTCGACATTGATCCCGACCATGGCCTCACCCAGACCGCGTGAGACCTCGGCGATGACGTCGGGGCATCGAACTGGGCAGTGGCACGCACGATGGCGGCGGCGCGCTTGGCGGGGTCACCGGACCTGAAGATGCCCGAGCCCACGAACACGCCCTCAGCGCCCATCTGCATCATCATGGCGGCGTCGGCCGGCGTGGCGATGCCGCCGGCGGTGAACAGGACGACGGGCAGGGTGGCCGGTGCGGGCGACCTCGGCGACGAGCTCATAGGGCGCGGCGAGCTCCTTGGCGGCCACGTAGAGCTCGTCCTCGGGAAGCGAGGTCAGGGCGGCGGATCTCGTCACGGATCGTGCGCATGTGGGTGACCGCGTTAGAGACGTCCCCGGTGCCCGCCTCGCCCTTGGAGCGGATCATGGCCGCGCCCTCGGTGATGCGGCGCAACGCCTCTCCCAGGTTGGTGGCTCCGCAGACGAAGGGGACCGTGAAGGACTGCTTGTCGATGTGGTGGGCGTAGTCGGCCGGGGTAAGGACCTCTGATTCGTCGATGTAGTCCACGCCGAGGCTCTGGAGGACCTGGGCCTCCACGAAGTGACCGATGCGGGCCTTGGCCATGACCGGGATGGAGACCGCCTCGAGGATGCCGGTGATGAGGTCGGGGTCGCTCATACGGGCCACGCCTCCCTGGGCGCGGATGTCGGCGGGGACGCGCTCGAGGGCCATCACGGCAACGGCGCCCGCGTCCTGGGCGATGCGGGCCTGCTCGGGCGTGACGACGTCCATGATGACGCCGCCTTTGAGCATGTCCGCCATGCCACGCTTGACGGTGAGGGTACCGGTGCTGGGAGTGCTCTGCTCTGTGCTCAATGGTGGTCCTCGGTCCGTGGGCCGTCGTTCGAATCCACGCCGGGACGACGTCGACGGCACCGTGAAAAGATGCTGACAAGACGCATGCTACTCCTCAGCTCGCGGACGGCTCGACGTGCTCGCGCTGTGAGACCCGAACCGCCCGCGAGTGTCTGCGCCTGCCAACGCCCACGGGCTCCGGGAGGTTCTCACTCGGTTCCTACACGGTTCCGATGAAGGTGCGGCGCGCCGATGTGATGCGGTCGAGCAGTTCGGTCTCCCTGTCGGAGAAATCGGCCTGGGCGTGGCCGTCCACGGCCTGCTGACGCAGCTGTGCGAGCTCTGCCGCCCCCTTCTGGAAGGCAGTCATCGCGTGCACCGCCTGCTGTCCCCGGGTGGCGGCCCACCGCTTGCCCGCCTTCCGTCCACCGCCGGTGGTGAGCATCTGGACCTCGGCCGGAGCGAACCAGCCGGCGCGGGCGTAGTCGTCCAGGCGGCTTCGCATCGTCATCCGCTCGGCCCAGCGCAGCCATGCCACGATCCCCATGCAGATGATGAAGACCGGAAGATCCACCAGGAGGAACATGACCAGAGGACTTCCAGCGGAAGCGATGACGCCATTCCAGATGGCATGGAGGATGATGGCGCAGACCAGGCCGATGGGGGTCATCCAGACCCAGGCCGCCGTCGAACGACGCCGCGAGGACACGCCGATGGCCAGGCCCGTGCAGGCGGTGAATGTCACGTGCGCGAAGGGAGAGAACACGCCCCTGACGATGAAGATGCTGGTGATGGAGTCCCAGTACCTGATGAAGTAGCCGATGTTCTCGGCGAAGGCGAAGCCCGCGGCCACGACGGCGGCGTAGACGATCCCGTCGACGGCCCCGTTGAAGGTGCGTCTCCAGATGAGGAAGATGACAAGGACACCAAGCCCTTTGGTGGTCTCCTCAATCAGCGGTGCCGAGACCACTGCGGAGATCTGAAAGGCCCCTCCAGACTGAGTGTGGACTCGGCCGCGGCGTAGAGCACCGTGGTGTTGACCAGCATGGAGATGGCGGTGGATACACCTGCTCCCCACAGGAAGGCGACGATGAGAGTGGGAAGTGGCTCGGGCTCCCAACGGTCGATCCAGAACACGACGACGAGTACCAGCCCCAGAGGGATGAGGGCCAGAGCGATCGTTGTGAAAAGCACGGAGGAGTCCGAGGCTGACAAGGAGGCGATCCAGATGACGACGATCATGAGAGCGGCCCCGACGAACGCGAGCACCAGACGCGCGATGAGCTCACCCGTTCTTCTCCGGGAGTGGGGACCCGGCGGGTCCAGGCCGGAGCCGCCTGCTGCGGGGCCTGTCCCGTCTGGACGAAGGGGCGGTCTCCCGGTGAATCTGGTAACGCTGGCCCGTTCCGGGAAGCGGACTGGGGTCGGTGGCGGTCTGGGGCAGTGCGTTGGAGCGCTGGTACCCAGGGGCAGGGCGCCCAGGGGCTGGGAGTCGTACTCATTGGTTCACCTCAGTTGCACCCTAGTCATCTTGGGCAGGTTGCGCCTCAGGGGTGGTGTCGTCGTCGGCGTCGAAGGTCTGGGGCACAGGAGCGTGCCCGGCCAGGTGGAAGACTCTCACGAGCAGCCGTCCCCTGAGCGCCTGGGCCTCGCTGACGTGGGTGTTGTGGAACCTGCGGGCCAGCACCAGGCGGGAGCAGGCCCGATCCAGGCGGTTGAGGGCCGGAACGCTCAACGGGTCCTCGGACAGGTCGCGTCGAGCAGACTCGGAGACCACTGTACGGAGCACCCGACTGAGGTCGGACTCGATAAGCGCCCGGCTGCGGCTGGTTGGCATGGCGTCTACTGCTGCGGTGTCGAGACGAGGAGAGGTGTCCAGGCCGTCGTCGACGATGGGCCCCTCGGCGTCCAGCGCCTCACGGGCCGCCCGACTGAGCAGCAGGCTGGATGCCGGGTCCAGAGCGCGGGCAGTGGCCAGATCCGCCGCTGCCTCGGCTCGATGAGCGAGCTGGGCCTCAGGGTGGCTCGCGATCCCAGGACCTGTCGGTGCAGCCGGTCCACCCTCACGGCCCTGGCGTACAGGGCCCACCCGATGGCCGCGGCCAGCCCGACAAGCATCACGACGACACTCCACACCGGCACCATCGTGGCAGGCGCCGCGGAGCTCTGTACCGGGAAGGACGCGGTTGCGCCTATACGGAGACCAATCGCTTCGGTCACGGCTGTCGTCATGGAAAACTCCTCGCCACTTCTGCAATCAGCTGCTAGTCGTCCAGGGCGTCGCGCAGTCGGCCCAGCATCGTGCGGGACCCGGGCGCCGGTGCCACCCGGTATGAGCGGTGGACAGGGCCATGTCGTAGACGTCGAGCACCTCATCGGTGACCGCGGACCAGTCGTAGCGTCCCACGACCTGGGAGGCCGCCTTCTGGCGGACCTGAGCCGCAGGGACGTCCCGCAGCGTGTCGATGATGACTCGAGCCAGGTCGCCGCCGTCCTCGTTGCGGAACAGCGCTCCGTAACGTCCTTCGCCGAGCACGTCCGAGAACGCCTTGAGGGTCGGAGGCGACGACCCGGGTGCCTGCGGCCATGGCCTCCACCAGGACGATGCCGAAGGACTCCCCGCCGGTCTGCGGAGCCACGTAGCAGGTGGCCGAGGCCAGCATGGAGGCCTTGTCCTCATCGCTGACGCCCCCAGGAAGACCACGGGTCTCCGAAGCGCGCGAGCTCGTCGCGGATATCCTGGGCCTGGCCGCGACCGGCGATGAGGAAGCGTGCCTCCGACACGGACTCCAGCACGGCGGGAATGGCGTCGGCGAGGACCCGCAGCCCCTTGCGAGGCTCATCGAGGCGTCCCAGGAAGGAGATGGTGGGTGCCTCGTCCGTTCCCCGGAAGCGGGGTCGTCCCTGGACGCACTGGCGAAGGGGCGACGTTGACCCCGTTGGGGAATGACGACGGCGTCACCGCCGTGATACTGAATGAGAGTGCGGCGCGCCTCCTCCGAGACAGCGATACGGGCGGAGAGCTTCTCCATGAGCGGCACCGTCGCCGGGCTCAGCAGCTCACGTGCCAGTGAACGGTCCATGGCGGCGTGGAAGGTGCCCACCACCGGGCCGGTGGCGGCCTGGAGGTCAGCATCCCCACGCTGGGGGTGATGGGCTCGTGGATGTGAAGGATGTCGAAGTCCCCGGCCTCCAGCCAGCGCCGGGCCCGCCGAGCCACGAGGCGCACCAAAGTTCAGCCGCGCCACCGAGCCGTTGTAGGGGATGGCGATGGAGTCCCCGGCGCTGGTCACCCAGTCCGGCAGCACAGTGCCCTGGGAGGCCGGTGCGAGGACCTGAACCTCGTGTCCGCGCCGGAAGAGCTCATCGGCCAGGTCCATGACGTGGACCTGGACGCCTCCGTGCGCGTCGAAGGAGTACGGGCAGACGATGCCGACCCTCGTGCGTCCTCCTTCTGCGTGTGACCGTTCTGCTGCTCGCGGGCGTAGCTACGGGCCAGGCGCTCCTGGTCCAGGTCTGCATCGAAGACCGGCTGGAGCATGTGCCAGTCCTGGGCGTGCTCGGCGATCAACGGCTCCAGCTCGGCGACCCAGGCGCGAGTGTGCGCGACGACCCGCTCGTGTCCCTCCAGGTTCTGCGGCTGCGGAACCTTGCGTGCGGTCAGGACCAGTCCCCACGGTGATCCCTGCCCGACGACGTCGCTCGCCCGTGAGAGGTTCATGGTGGATCGACGCAGCGTAAAGAGGACGGCCCAGACGCTGGGCGATCGCGGCGGGCCCGGCAGCCACCCGTGCGGTGGCGCTGCCCAGCGTGACGGTGATCCCGGCCGAGGACAGGTCCCGGTCGGCCAGAAGGGCGACGACGTAGTGCCCCCGGCTCGCCGTCTCCAGCAGGCGGTCGAAGACCTTCTCCCCGTGGGCCTGGCCGATGATTCGCATGCCCAACCCCTCACGGAAGGAGACGAACTGCTCGAAGAGGTCATCGGGCTTGAGACGCTCGGCCACAGTCAGGACGGTGGCGAGCTCACGGCAGGCCCAGGCTCCGATGAGGTCCCAGTTGCCCATGTGCGGCAACGCCATGACGACGCTGCCTACGCGCACGTCCTCGTGCAGCCGTGGGTCGACGTCGGCACGCACACGCGCAAGGACCTGGTCCGGCGTGATGCCGGGCAGGGCGAAGGCCTCGTAGAAGTAGCGCATGTAGGAGCGCATCCCCTGCCCGTGCGCTCCGGCGCAGTGCTCGCAGCGGCGTGCCCGAGGAAGGAGGCGGGACAGGGTTACGCTCGAGCTGTCCTACACCGGTGGTGGTGCGTCTCAGGCAGTGCCAGGCCCACAGGACGTCAGCGACGGTGTGCGCCAGGCCGTAGCCCACGGAGGTGGGCAGATGACGTGTGCCGTGCCAGGCCACACGGTAGGCGTCGGATACCCGGGGCAGTCGCAGTCTCATGCAGTCGCTCCTTCCGACCGAGTCTGCCGGTAGGCTGCTGGTAGACGGTCCACACGTTGAACCACGGTGATGAAGGAGGCAATCGCCACATAGACCAGTGCGATGGTGAGCACCCACTGGGGCGCTCCCAGGCCCACGATGAAGGTGGCGCCGAGCGCCACGAGGAGCCGGTCGGTGCGCTCGGCGATCCCTACCCTGGCGGTGGCGCCGATGGACTCGGCCCGGGCGTGGGCGTAGGGGACGGTGGCGGCGAGAATCATGCCCGCCAGAGCGGCCACGACCGTCACCGTCCGGAGCGCGCCAACGGACATGGACAGTGCGGCCCACGCAGCCAGTGATCCCAGGACGGCGCCGTCGGCCAGACGGTCCATCGTGGAGTCCAGGAAGGCCCCGAAGACCGAGCTCGTACCGGTGGCTCGGGCCAGGATGCCGTCGAAGGAGTCCGCTACGAGCACTACGAGGAGAACGAGAGGCCCGGCCACGAAGTGCGCCCTGCGGCAGCAGGGTGACTGCCGCTGTCACCGTCAGAACCGTCCCGGCGACGGTGAGCATGTTGGGGCTCGACCCCGAGCCGCCCCAGCGCCAGGGCGGGGCGGGTGAACAGGGCCCTGGTCAGACCGCGACCGTGGTTTCCGAGCACGGGGTATCAGTCCCCAGGCTCCTGGAGATGGTCCGCCCAGGCCGAGGCGAGCATGTCGCGCTGCTCACCAGCTAGCTGGGGCACGGGCTTGGTGCGCCCGATGATCGGCATGAAGTTCGCGTCCCCCTTCCAGCGCGGCACGATGTGCTGGTGGAGGTGGGCAGCGATCCCTGCGCCGGCGACCTCACCCTGGTTCATACCCAGGTTGAAGCCGTGCGGGTGACTCACCGAACGTACGACGCTCATGGCCGTGGCCGTCAGCTCACTGATCTCCACCCGCTCGGCCGCTGTGGCCTCGGTCAAGTCGGAGATGTGGCGGTAGGGGCACACGAGCAGGTGGCCGGTGTTGTAGGGGTAGAGGTTCATGATGACGTAGCTGGTCTCACCCCGATAGACGATGAGCGACTCCTCGTCGCTGCGAGCCGGCCCCGTGCAGAAGGGGCACTGGGCGGGGGTGTCGTCAGAGGGCTTGTTCTGCCCCCCGATGTAGACCATGCGGTGCGGGGTCCACAGGCGCTGGAAGGCCTGCGGAGCGCCCTCGTGGTAGAAGGGCGCCTCCGCCGTAACCCCCTCACCAGCGGTGCCGCCGCCAGGAAGGTCATTGTTCGTCTCCGCAGTCACGTCCTCAGTCACTGTGCAGCTTCTCCCCCGCCGGGTCGTTGATACGGGCGTCGATGACGCTGACGATATGCGCCACCGCCTCCTTGACGGCAACACCGTTGGTCTGCTCGCCGTCACGGAAGCGGAAGGAGACGGCTCCGGCCTCGGCGTCCTCCCCACCGGCGATGAGGGTGAAGGGGATCTTGTCCTTGGAGGCGTTGCGGATCTTCTTGCCGAAGCGGTCGTCGGAGTGGTCCACCTCGACGCGCACCCCCTGAGCGCGCAGCTGGGCGGCGACGTCGTCGACGTAGTCGTCGAAGGCCTCGGCCACGGGAATGAGCCGGACCTGCACCGGGGAGAGCCAGGCGGGGAAGGCGCCTGCGTAGTGCTCAGTGAGTACCCCGATGAAGCGCTCCACGCTGCCCAGCTTGGCCGAGTGGATCATGATGGGGCGCTGGTGGGTGCCGTCAGCGGCCGTGTACTCCAGGTCGAAGCGCTCGGGCTGGTTGAAGTCGTACTGGATGGTGGACATCTGCCAGGTTCGGCCGATGGCGTCCTTGACCTGAACGGAGACCTTGGGGCCCGTAGAAGGCCGCGCCGCCCGGGGTCCGGGACGACCTCGAGCCCGGAGGCGTCGCAGGCGTCCTGAAGGGCCCGTGGCGGCGGCCCAGTCCGCGTCGGAGCCGATGAACTTGTCCTTCTTGGCTCCGTCCTCGTCGCGGGTGGACAGCTCGAGGTAGAAGTCGGTCAGTCCGAAGGCCTTGAGGATGGACAGGAAGAAGTCGATCTGGGCGCGGATCTCCCCACCAGCCTGCTCAGGGGTGCAGTAGGTGTGGGAGTCGTCCTGGGTGAAGCCGCGCATACGGGTCAGTCCCGTGGACGACGCCGGACTTCTCGTAACGGTAGTCGTGGCCCATCTCGAAGAAGCGCAACGGCAGCTCGCGGTAGGAACGGCCCGCGGGAGCGGAAGATGAGGTTGTGCATCGGGCAGTTCATGGCCTTGAGGTAGTACTCCTGGCCTGCCTTGGTGATGTTGCCCTCGTCCGTCGCGCTCCTCGTCGGCGAGCATGGGTGGGAACATGGTGTCGGCGTAGTAGGGCAGATGGCCCGAGGTGTGGAAGAGCCCGCCCTTGGAGATCTCGGGGGTGTGGACGAAGTCGAAGCCGTAGTCCTGGTGACGGTCGACGACGTACTGCTCGATCTGGTGGCGCAGCATGGCCCCCCTGGGGTGGAAGACCACCAGGCCGGGGCCGATCTCCTCGGGGAAGGAGTACAGGTCGAGCTCGGCGCCGAGCTTGCGGTGGTCGCGCTTGGCGGCCTCGGCCAGACGGGTCTGGTAGGCCTTGAGGTCATCCTTGCTGGCCCAGGCGGTTCCGTAGATGCGCTGGAGGGAGTCGCCGGACTGGTCGCCCTTCCAGTAGGCCGACGACGACTTGGTCAGCGCGAAGCCCCTGTCCCGATGAGACGGGTGGAGGGCAGGGTGGGGGCCGCGGCACAGGTCGGTCCAGGCGACGCTGCCGTCGCGTCGGACGTTGTCGTACATGGTCAGCCCGCCAGCGCCGACCTCCACCGAGGCGCCCTCGGCGCCCGCGCCCTTGGTGGTGATGAGCTCGAGCTTGTAGGGCTGGTCCGCCAGCTCCTCGCGCCCCTGGGCCTCGGTGATGTCGCGGCGCACGAGCGCTGCCCTCCCTGACGATGCGCTTCATGCGCTTCTCGATCTCGCGCAGCATCTCGGGGGTGACGGCGTCGATGGCGCCGAAGTCGTAGTAGAAGCCGTCGGTGATGAAGGGGCCGATGCCGAGGTTGACCTGCGGGAACATCTCCTGAACGGCCTGCGCCATGACGTGGGTGGCGCTGTGGCGCAGGATGTTGAGGCCGTCCTCGCTGGCCAGGGTGATGGGCTCGACGACGGCGCCCGCCGGGACCTGGCGGTCCAGGTCCCAGGGCTCACCGTTGACGCGCATCGCGACGACACCGCCCTTCTTGACGGAGTCCTGCAGCAGGAGCGTTCCCGTGGTGCCCGTCTCGATGGTGCGCGGTACGCCATCGAGGGTGATGTTGATCGTGGGCTGGTCTGACACGGGCTCGTCTCCTCTGCATCGGTGTGGGGCGCTGCACTGGTGCACCCCGGTTCGGCCGCGAGTCTACGTCCTGACCCCGCGAGCTCAGTCCTGCCGTGAGCCACGCCGCGCGCGCAGTGCGTCACGCAGGCGCTTGGCGGTGGACATCCCGGAGTAGATGAACCGGGAGACCGGGACGTCCCAGGCTCCGTCGACCTCGGTAACGTGCTGGGCGTAGCGCTTCTTGTACTGCCCTACGGTGTAGAGCGAGGGGACTCTGGTGGAGCCGGCCCCCATGAGGTCCAGACCGCGGTAGCCCTCCTGGGCCAGGGTGCAGGCGGCCCACCAGTCCAGGGCCTCGGCCCCGCGGAAGGTGCGCGACTCATTGGAGGAGGCGCCGTAGTAGGCCACGGAGTCCTTGCCCGAGGTGAGGATGAGGTCCCAGGCATGGGGGACACCGTCCTTGCGCAGGACGAACAGGCGGGCGTTCTTCTCCCCCAGGGCCGTCAGCATGGTCCAGTAGACCTCGGCGTCGTGGGGCTTGAAGCCGTCGCGCTCGGCGGTCTCGCGCAGGACCTCGTAGACCTTGTCGAACTCCTCGCGGCTCAGACCGGTCTCGTCGCTGATGGTGCAGCCGGCCTCCCGGGCCACGCGCTCGGCGCGCTTGACGCGCGGCGGCCGTCCTGGGCATGACCGCGGCCATCTTCTCCGGCGTCCTGGGCACCAGGTCGATGACGTAGGTGCGGTCGTAGGTGATGGTGGACAGCAGCTCGCGCAGGTCGGTGTCGCGGTAGCGGGCGTGCATGCGGATGAAGCGCACGGAGCGGTCTCGCTCCTTGACCACTGAGCGCAGCAGGCGGCGCAGGTGGGCCTCACGCTCGGGCGACTGCTCCTTGAGCCAGACCGGGCCGTGCTTGGCCCACAGGAAGGTCTGGCCGCCCATCTCGTAGCGGTACAGGGGCGATGGCGGCCACCGGCTTGCCCTCGTCCTCGTAGAGGTAGCGCCCCCACAGCGGACGCCCCATGGCCTCCTCGAAAGCGTTCCCAGGCCTCGGTCTGCTCGACCGGGAAGGGGCTGTTACCCACCGCCAGGCGCATCTCGCGCCCATCGACACGGCGTAGGGTCTCGGAGCGGTCCGAGGTGGAGTGCACCGGCTCGGGGTGCGTGGGCCGAGAGGCCTGAGGCCTGTCAGTTCCGGCGGTCTGGCAACCTTGTCGGTCTTCTCGACCTTCTGTCCCTTCTCCTTCGGCCGAGTCGCCTGAGCCTTCTCGGCGTCCTCAACCGCCTCAGCTTTCTGGGACCTGTCGGCGGTGGCCTCGGGAAGCGGTATCCGTGGCGCCGTCCGTCGCGGTCTGAGGGGCCTCGGGGTCTGTGCGGCAGTATCGGTCGTGGCGTCGGGGGTGGTGCTGTCGGGCATGTTCTCGTTCTCGGGCATTCAGCGGGACCTGTCGACTCGTTGCGGATAGTTGCGGGCGAACTTGCGGTAGTGGTTGAGGCGCTGGAGCTCGATCGTGACGCGCCGGCGAAGCGAGTGCTCAGCCGGGTCGCGCAGCGGGTCTGATGCCCCGCCCCAGGGTCTTGGCCTTGCGGCGCAGCACCTCATCGGACACTAGCGTGCGATAACGCCGTCGGGAACCAGGGGAGTAGAGGACCTGCCGGGTCACCTCGGTGGGCTCGTCGCGCTGGTCCAGGACCAGGTCCTTGAGCATGACGGCCATGGGATTGGCGCCGGCGGCGGTCAGGTAGAAGGAATTGCGACCGATACGGGGATTGACCTCGAAGAAGAGCTCACGTCCGTCACGGGGATCCACCTTGATGTCGAGGTTGGCGAATCCGCGGTATCCGGCGTGGCGCAGCAGACGGCTCGTGGCGTCCCACAGGTCGGGAAGGCCTCGGTGATCATGGCGACCGGGTTGCCGATCATGGTGGGTGCATGGTCCTGAAGAAGGACGCGCGCCGAGCCGATAAGACGCAGCTCGCCGGTGGAGTCCATGTAGGCGGTCACCGAGCGCATGGCGGTGTCGTCACCGGGGATGCACTCCTGAACCAGGAAGGTGGAGCGGTAGCCGGCGTCCTTCAGGCTCCTCCACATGCCTGCCAGCTCGGCGGCGTCGTCGATAAACCAGATCTTGCGCTTGCCAGGGAAGGAGATGCGGTCGTAGTCGGCGCCGATGGCGGCCTTGGCCACGAGCGGGAACTCCATGCCGAGTTCGGAGGCGGAGGTCGGAGGCTCGCAGTCGGGGTCAGCCAGGTCGACGACGACCTCCCGGGGCGTGAGCACCCCCACCTCGGCGCACAGGCGGGAGAAGGAGGCCTTGTCGCTGACGGCGTCGAGCACGTCGATGTCCGGGAAGGGCAGGACATAGGTGGGCTCGAGCTCACTGCGGTGAGCGGAGACCATGGCCGCAGCGGCGTCGGTGTTGGCCATGAGCACGGCGCTGCGGGGCTCGCGCCCCTCGGCCAGACGCTGCAGCAGCGCGATCGTCCTCTCCGGCGGCGCACCGGCCGCCTGGTGGACGACGGTGATGTAGGAGGACTCGGAGATCGCCACAATCGGGTCCGAGGCCACGATCGTCACCGACGTTCCGGTGACCTCGTGAAGCTGCCGCGCCAGGGCGTAGGCGCCGATATCGCCACCGAGGACCACGGGCAGCAGGTGCCTGAAGCGTTCCGTCATAACCATCCGTTTCTTGCCGCAGGGACCGACTCCTCCCCAGATGGTAGAGCACGCTGGAACGCCTCGTTCCCGACCATCGTGGAAACATCACGACCCGAACACACGGCCGACCCCGACCACTGCCGCCACACTCCTGGAATCCAGCAGGATTCCAGGCAATTCCCCCATGGTTCAGCGATGAGATGCCGCGAGTTCTCGGTGACACATACCACCCGGCACCCCTTCGACGACGAGCCGCCCGGAACACACGATCCACCAGCATGAAAAAGCCCGGAGCGCTGAGCTCCGAGCTCGGATCGCCTTCTCGATTCTGGTGGGCGATACTGGGATCGAACCAGTGACCTCTTCCGTGTCAGGGAAGCGCGCTCCCGCTGCGCCAATCGCCCGAGCGGATGACGGGACTCGAACCCGCGACCCTCACCTTGGCAAGGTGATGCTCTACCAACTGAGCCACATCCGCGTGACACCCTTGTGGGGTGCGGGAAGAAAGTTAGCAGAGGTATCCCGTCGGAGGCAAAAACTGGTCCGACCTCGATCCTTCATGAGGTGTCTCACGCTCCAGCCAGCTCCCTCTCGACCATACGAGGCGCAGAGGACAGGACGCGAGGTGACATGAGGATGGCTCAGCAGAGGCGGGCGTGACGGCAGCGACGTGACATGTCTTTCTCCCACACGCCTGTCTTCACACCTCAGTCGTGGCAGGGGTAGTCCCCATGACCACGCCGACGACACCGATGCCCTCAGGACACTCAGGAATCTCAGGAAGCCCCGCAGCGCCAGATCTGGCCCGGCCACCCCTATCCGCTCGGGGCGACCTACGACGGCTCAGGAACCAACTTCGCCCTCTACTCCTCGGCGGCCAGCGGCGTCGACCTGTGCCTGTTCGACGAGGAGGGCCACGAGGAGCGGGTGACTCTCAAGGAGGTCGACGGCGACGTCTGGCACGCCTATCTTCCCGGGATCTCGCCGGGCCAGAAGTACGGCTACCGGGTGGCCGGCCCCTACGACCCGGCCTCCGGACATCGCTGCGACCCCTCCAAGCTGCTGCTGGACCCCTACGCCAAGGCGATATCCGGCGAGGTGACGCCCTCCCAGACCCTGTACTCCTACTCCTTCGACAACCCGGAGGTACGCAACGAGGAGGACTCGGCAGGGCACACGATGCGCTCCGTGGTCATCAACCCCTACTTCGACTGGGGCCACGACCGCCCCCCGGCGCACGAGTACCACGAGACGATCATCTACGAGGCCCACGTCAAGGGCATGACCCAGCTGCACCCGCTGGTTCCCGAGAACCTGCGAGGCACCTACGCCGGCCTGTCCCAGCCCGCCGTCATTGATCATCTCAAGAGCCTGGGCGTCACCGCCATCGAGCTCATGCCGGTCCACCAGTTCGTCAATGACACCCATCTGCAGGAGAAGGGGCTGTCGAACTACTGGGGCTACAACACGATCGGCTTCTTCGCCCCGCACAACACCTACGCTGCCTACGGGGCCGAGGGCGAGCAGGTCCAGGAGTTCAAGTCCATGGTCAAGGCCTTCCACGAGGCAGGCATCGAGGTCATCCTGGACGTCGTCTACAACCACACGGCCGAGGGCAACCACCTGGGCCCCACCCTGTCCTTCCGCGGTATCGACAACAGCTCCTACTACCGGCTCGTCGACGGCTCGGCCACCCACTACTCGACACCACCGGCACCGGTAACTCGCTGCTCATGCGGTCCCCGGCGGTCCTCCAGCTCATCATGGACTCGCTGCGCTACTGGGTCACCGAGATGCATGTCGACGGGTTCCGCTTCGACCTGGCCTCCACGCTGGCCCGCCAGTTCCACGAGGTCGACAAGCTCAGCGCCTTCTTCGACATCATCCACCAGGACCCGGTGCTCTCCCAGGTCAAGCTCATCGCCGAGCCCTGGGACGTGGGTGACGGCGGCTACAACGTCGGCGGATTCCCGGCGCTGTGGAGTGAGTGGAACGGGAAGTACCGAGACACCGTGCGCGACTTCTGGCGCGGAGAGCCCTCCACGCTGGGCGAGTTCGCCTCCCGTATCACTGGCTCCTCCGACCTCTACCAGCACGCCGGGCGCACGCCGGTGGCCAGCATTAACTTCGTCACCGCCCACGACGGCTTCACGATGCACGACCTGGTCTCCTACAACGAGAAGCACAACGAGGCCAACCTCGAGGGCAACGCCGACGGCGACAACAACAACCGGTCCTGGAACTGCGGCGCCGAGGGGCCCACTGAGGACCCGACGATCATCGAGCTGCGCCACCGCCAGACCCGCAACTTCCTAGCCACCATCCTGTTCAGTCAGGGCGTCCCCATGATCTGTCACGGCGACGAGCTGGGACGGACCCAGGGAGGCAACAACAACGCCTACTGCCAGGACAACGAGATCTCCTGGATCAACTGGGACCTCGATGAGCAGGACAAGGACCTGCTGGAGTTCACCCGCACCATCATGTGGCTGCGTCGCGACCACCCGGTGCTACGGCGTCGACGCTTCTTCACCGGCGACGCCGGCCACGGCGGAGAGAGCGAGCTCGGCGAGATCGAGTGGCTCACTCCGGCCGGAGAGTCCATGACCGATCAGGACTGGACCACCTGGTACGCCCGAGCCATGATGGTCTTCCTCAACGGGGAGGCCATCGCCGAGCCCGATGAGCGGGGCCAGCGGATCGTGGACAACTCCTTCCTCGTGCTCATCAACGCCTCCGACGAGGACATCACCTTCACCCTCCCGGGCGAGGGCTACTCCCCCACCTGGAAGGTCGCCCTGGACACGGCTCCCGCGGTGGACGGCGACTCGGACCCGGTTCTCGCCGCGGACGAGACCGTCGTGGTCGAGGCCCGTTCCATGCTCTTCCTCACGGACGCCCCCGAGTCCGACGCCACCACGGAGCGGCTCCAGCGGTAGGAACCCGCGGCCCGTCCGACGCACAACCGAACACACATCAGGGCATCAAGCAGCACCGCCCGACGTAGACCAGACGAGCTCAGGAAGTCACATGACCGACGCAGTGGACGCAGCAGTGGATAAGGCCGGTTCGGCGGATTCTGCGGAGATACCCGCATATGCCCCCTGGTCGGGGCACGTGCCGGCGCCCGAGCACCGCACGCCAGTGACCACCTACCGCCTCCAGCTGGGAGCAGGCCTCACCTTCGCCGACGCCAAGGCCCTGGTCCCATACCTGGCCGATCTCGGGGTCACCGACCTCTACCTCTCCCCGGTGCTGACGGCCGCGCCGGGCTCTACACACGGCTACGACGTCGTCGACCACCGCCGGATCTCCGCCGTCATGGGCGGACGCGACCAGCTGGAGTCCCTGTCCGCCGAGGCCCGGACTCATGGAATGGGCATCGTGGTGGACATCGTCCCCAACCATATGGCGGTCCCGACCCCAGGCTGGCACAACCTGCCCCTGTGGTCGGTACTGCGCGAGGGCCCGGACTCCCCCTACGCCGCCTGGTTCGACCTCTCCCTGGACGAGCCCATCCTCATGCCGATCCTGGGCAAGCGTATCGGCGCGGTCCTGGCCGACGAGGAGCTCACCCTGGAGCAGACGGTGGTTCCGGGGCAGGAGGAGCTTGGCGAGCAGTGGGTGCTGCGCTACTACGACCACGCCTTCCCCTGTCGCGCAGGGGCACCGAGTCGCCCTGCCGATGCACGTCCTCGTCGAGCGCCAGCACTACCGGCTGGCCTACTGGAAGGTCGGTGACGAGGAGATCAACTACCGGCGGTTCTTCGACGTCGGGCACCCTGGCCGCGATCCGGGTCGAGGATCCCCGACGTCTTCGCCGGCAGCCACGGCCCTCATCCTCGAGCTCATGCAGGCGCCGGGGTCATCAGCGCCCTGCGGGTCGACCACCCCGACGGTCTGGCCGACCCCGGCGGCTACCTCACCCAGCTGGCCCGAGGCCACCGACGGGAGCGTGGATCGTCGCGGAGAAGATCCTGGCGCCCGATGAGTCCCTGCCCACCTCCTGGCCGGTGGCCGGAACCACCGGGCTACGACGCCGCCTGGAGGATCGACCAGCTCCAGGTGGACCCTCGCCGGCGCCGCCCAGGCTGGGGCGAGCTCATGCAGAGAGCTCACCGGGGACGCACCCGTGGACTACGACCGCATCGTCGAGGAGGCCAAGCGCGAGGTCATCGCCGGGCTCGCTGGCCCGCGGAGGTCGACCGTCTGGCCCGCGTCCTGGACTCCCTTTGACCTCCCAGGACGTGCGCCTGCGCGACCACACCCTGCGCGACCTGCGGGCCTGCGTCGTCGAGCTGCTCGTGGCCGCGGACCAGTACCGGGTCTATGTCGTTCCGGGCACGCCTCCCGGCCCGGAGACGGCCGCCGTCCTCTAGGCCGACGCCGAGCGGGCCCGTCAGCGCCTTGAACCGGACCAGGGGTGAGACCCTCGACCTGGTGGTCGCCATCCTCCTGGGCGAGCCGGTCGGGCTCGGAGGGGCCTGTCGGAGTCCCCTGAGCGCGCCGAGGCCGTCATCCGCTTTCCAGCAGGTGTGGGGCCGTCACCGCCAAGGGCGTGGAGGACACGGCCTTCTACCGCTGGACCCATCTGACCAGTCTCACCGAGGTCGGCGGCAACCCGGCCGGCTTCGCGCTGAGTACCGACGAGGCCCACGCCTGGGCCGACCGGGTCCAGAACACCTGGCCCGACACGATGGTCACCTCCACCACCCACGACACCAAGCGCGGTGAGGACGTGCGCGCCCGCTGGACGTGCTGGCCTCCTACGCCGACGAGTGGAGCGACCTCGTCCACCGTCTGCGCGCCATGACGGCGTCAGTTCCGTCCCTGGACCTCGACGGACGCGGCGAGAACCTGCTGTGGCAGACCCTGTGGGGAACCTGGGCACCCGACAGCGACGACCCCGATGACCCCCGAGCGGCTGAGCGCCTACCTCATCAAGGCCTCCCGGGAGCAGAAGACCTGGACCACCTGGACCGCCCCCGGACCTGGCTCGCGAGCAGGCCCTGACCGACTACGCCACCCAGCTGCTCACCAGCGAGGAGGTCTCCGGCGAGCTCGAGGCCTTCGCGGTCCCTGACGGCCAGGTCCGTACGCACCGCCATCCTGGCCGGCAAGGCGATGGCCCTGACCTGGATGGGCGTGAGCGACATCTATCAGGGCAGCGAGACCACCCGCACATCACTGGTCGACCCCGACAACCGCCGCGCAGTCAACTACACCGGACCCATGGGCCTCATCAACGCTCCTGGAGCGCCTCGACTCCGGTGCCGCACCGCGCAGTCTCGATGAGGACAAGCTCTTTCTCACCTCGCGTCTGGCGCGCCTGCGCGCCTCACGCCCCACACCTTCGTCGGTCCCCGCTCGGGCTACCGGACGATCCCGGTGACCACCTCCTTCGCCTTCGCCTACACCCGCCTGCTCGACGAGCTCCCCGATGTCGTCGTCATCGTCAGACGCCTGTCCAGGCGGCTCGAGCAGCTGGGGGGATGGCGCGAGGAGAGCATCGTGCTGCCGGAGGGGACCTGGGAGCACGTCCTGCGCCACGGCACCGTGGAGGGAGGCAACCGGCCCCCTGGCGGAGGTGGTCGAGGGACGACCCGTCGTCGTCCTGGCCAGACGCTCAGCCTCCCCGATCGCGAGACCGACCGTCCGACCGACTGCTCGAGGAGACCGCCCGATGAGCCCGACGGGAACCCCGGGCCTGGACCTCCCCGGCCTCCCGTAGGACCCCCGCGTGCCCGTGTGGGCCCCTGCGGCGCAGAGGGTCGAGCTGCACCCTGCCGGCGATGACCGGCTGGTCGACATGGTCCCGGCCCCGGACGGCTGGTGGACCGCCCCTTTCGACCTGGAGCCGGGCACCGACTACGCATTCCGTGTCGACGGCTCCCCGACCGTCCCAGACCCCCGCAGCGCACTGCAGCTCGACGGCGTCCACGGCCCACTCGCGAACCGTGGACCCGACACGCCTGGCAGTGGACCGACCAGGACTGGACGGGCAAGGACCTGCTCGGCTCGGTCATCTACGAGCTCCACGTGGGCACCTTCACCCCCGAGGGCACCCTGGACGGCGCCATCTCCCGCCTGGGCCACCTGGCCGAGCTGGGCGTCGACATCGTCGAGCTCATGCCTCTGGCCGCCTTCCCCGGCAGAGGCCGGATGGGGCTACGACGGAGTCGGCCTGTGGGCCGTCCATGAGGGCCCTACGGAGGCCCCGACGCCCTCATGCGCTTCGTCGACGCCGCCCACCACGCCGGTATCGGCGTGTGCCTCGACGTCGTGTACAACCACCTGGGCCCATCGGGCAACTACCTCAGTGTCTTCGGCCCCTACTTCACCCGCCCACCACACGCCCTGGGGCGAGGCTGTCAACTACGACCACGACGGCAGCCAACAGGTACGCGCCTTCGTCATCGACTCCGCCCTGCGCTGGCTGCGCGACTTCCACGTCGACGCCCTGCGCCTGGACGCCATCCACGAGATCAAGGACGACGCCGAGGCCGCCGACCCGCCCCAGCCGCACGTCCTGGCCGAGCTCTCCGACGCCGTGGCCGCGCTTGTCCGCCGAGCTGGGCCGCCCCCTGAGCCTGGTGGCGGAGGCCGACCTCAACGACGTCGGCGTCATCACCCCCACCGACGAGCAGCCGTCGGCCACGGCTCCGAGCCTGGGCATGACCGCTCAGTGGGCCGACGACGTCCACCACGCCCTGCACGCCCGGCTCACCGGCGAGGATCCCAGGGCTACTACGGAGACTTCGCCGAGGCCCGGCGCCTGGGCCAAGGCCTACGGACGCGCCTTCCTCCACAACGGCACCTGGTCCACCTTCCGCGAGCAGGGATCTGGGCGCGCCCCCGTGCCCGAGGGCACCGATCCCCGGCGCTTCGTCGTCTTCGGCTCCGACCACGACCAGATCGGCAACCGTGCCGTCGGAGACTCGTCCCCTCCAGCCAGCCCTCGACGACGCCGCCCTGGCGGCCACTGCCGCTCTGGTGCTCCTGTCCCCCTACACGCCGATGCTCTTCATGGGCGAGGAGTGGGGAACGCGCACCCCTTCCAGTTCTTCACGGACCACGAGGAGGAGGACCCTGGCCCGCAGCGTCAGTGAGGGGCCGCGTCCGGGAGTTCGCCGGCTTCGGCTGGGACGCCGACGATATTCCCGATCCTCAGGCCGCCGGAACCGTCGAGGCCTCACGCCTGGACTGGTCGGAGCTGGAGGAGGCCGAGCACGCCCGCATGCTGGCCTGGTACCGGGCACTGACCGCCCTGCGCCGCGATCTGACATGGTCCCAGCGCACCGCCCTGGCCGCGAATCGAGTGATGACAACGACGTTAGCTCACGGTGACCTACGAGGACATCGTCGTCGCGACCAACCTCTCCGGGCGGCAGCAGCCCGTTCCCGCTATGACAGAGATGCTTCTGTCCTGGGACCCGGTCCACTCCGACCTGACCTGTCTGCCTCCTGGTCAGACGCTCGTCGCCCGACGCTGACGAGCCACACCAGGAGCCAGTACCAGCCGGTCGCATGCCAGCGCACCGCAGACGAATGATGCACATCCGTTCAGAAAGGCAGGCTCCTCGTTGACACAATGCAACCATCTGTGCGGCGTGGCTTCATGTGCCCGCTGTGGTAGCGCACTAGCGTGGCATCCGTGACTGTCAACGGTAGGCCGCGCCAGAACGAGGTAGGTGCCATCCCCGAACGATTCGAGGAAGCGCTCCTGTCCCTTCGTGACGCTCCCCGCTCCCGAGGGCTCCTCATGGAGGAGGTGCCCGCCCCCAAGAAGCTGGCCCCCTACTCCGCCGCACTGAGCGCCGAGACCGTTGAGACAGTTGGAGCCACTCCCGTGGCCACCGGGACGCTTCGTCGTCCTCACGACCCCGACGGTCAGGAGGCGTGGGACGGAAGACTTCCGTATCGTCGTCCAGGCGCGCGCCCGCATCGACGATGAGATCGGCATGGACCCCGTCTTCGAGTCCGCCGCCTGAGCTGGCTCACCGACGGCCTTGAGGACTCCCGCGCCGGCTACCACTCGCTGGTAGGAACCGTCACCAGGTCCTGTCCGAGACCTTCGGTGGACTCACCCTCACCGACTCCTGCGCCCACGCCGAGATCCGAGCGTCCTGGTCCCCACGAGCCCCCAGCTCGGCCCCCACCTCACTGCCTGGCACGAGCTGCTGCTGGTCGCCTCCGGCCACGAACCGGCCGCTGTCCACCCCTGACTCTCGCCGGAGTCGGAGGTGACGCCCGTCGCACTCGACGCCCTCCCCGCCCAGCTGCATCCTCGGCCGTGCCCCGCCAGCCGTCCCCCGGGACGACGGACCGTCCCATCAGCCCGGACAACATCATCGACTACCCCGCGCCCCGGACGGGCTCCCGAGATCACCGCCACGCCCCACCCAGCTGAGCCGAGCCGCTCAGCTTTTGGCCGGATGGCGAGGGCCCCGTCGCCGTTGACGCCGAACGGGCCTCCGGCTTCCGCTACGGACAGGACGCCTACCTCATCCAGCTCCGACGAGACGGCATCGGCACCCTTCTCGTCGACCCGGTGACCAGCGGCCCTCTGACCGAGCTGGCCACGGCCCTCGACGGACCCGAGTGGATCCTCCACGCCGCCGACCAGGACATCCCCTGCCTGACCGCACTCGGGCTGAGAGCCGACTCCCTGTTCGACACCGAGCTGGCAGCCCGCCTCCTGGGGCGACAGCACGTCGGACTGGGCGCCGTCATCGAGGAGACCCTGGGCCTGCGCCTGGCCAAGGACCACGCGGCAGCAGACTGGTCCACCAGGCCTCTGCCCGCCTCCTGGCTCACCTATGCCGCCCTCGACGTCCAGGCTGCTCATCGACCTGCGCAACGCCCTGGCCACCGAGCTCAAAGCAGCCGGCAAGGACCAGTGGGCCGCCCAGGAGTTCGAGCACGTGCGCACCAAACCGGCCAAACCGGCCAAGATCGACCCGTGGCGCAAGACCCCGCGAGCGGGAAGCTCTGTGCGCTCCCCCCGCTCACTGGCGATCCTGCGCGAGCTGTGGAACTCAAGGGAGCAGCTGGCCGCAGAGCTCGACCGCACTCCCTCAAGGTCCTTCCCCACCAGGCTCGTCGCCGCCGCCGTTGCCCGACCCCGTTCACGACGCAAAGATGAGTGCCCTCAGGGAGTTCTCCTCCCGGCAGGCGCGCCAGAACCAGGAACGCTGGTGGAGAGCCATCGAACGCGCCCTGGAGCTGCCCGACGACGAGCTTCCCCACGCGCGCGCCGCTGGGGCCCCGACGAGCTCCCCACCCGCGCACATGGCAGCGCCACCGCGCCGCGGCCGCCGACCAGCTCACCCACGTACGCGGGGCGATCAGGCAGCGCGCCGAGGAGATCCGCGTACCCAGGGAGCTTCTCCTGGCCCCAGGGGTGCCAACGTCATCTGGCCTGGGACCTCGGCGAGGAGATCGAGGCCGGACGTGCCCGCACGTCGCGCTCAGGAGATCGGTGAGCGCCTGGCCGCCCTGGGAGCCAGGCCGTGGCAGATCGAGCAGGCCGCCCCTGCCCTTGTGACGGCACCCTGAGCTGAACGAGCCACGAAGCGCAGGCAACGGTGCGCCGCACTGTGACGTGGACGGCGCACGAGAAGAAGTCACCACGAGCTCGGCTCGAGAAACCCGCATCCTCCGGAAGCCTCAGTGAACCTCGAAACCGTAGGAACGAAAGATCGCACGAGTGGACTCCACCAGCTCCGGCTCCGGGGGTCGGGTGTCGCGAAGCTGATACGTCAGCCCAGGCGTCCCACTTGTCGGTGCCCATCTGGTGGAAGGGCAGCACCTCGACACGGCTGACCGAGCCCCAGCGCTCGATGATTCGGGCAACATGATGGACGTTCTCAGGATCGTCAGTAAGGTCCGGAACCAGCACGAATCGCGCCCAGATCTCGATTCCTTTGGCCGCCAGCCGGTCACCGAAGGTGATGGTCGGAGCCAGGGAGCGCCCCGTCACCTTCTTATAGGTCTCCTCGTCACCGCTCTTGATGTCGAGCAGGACCAGGTCGATGTCATCGAGCATCTCGTCACTGGCATTGGCGCCCAGGAAACCTGAGGTGTCGATGCAGGTGTGGATACCCATCTTCTTGGCGCCGGCCAGGAGCTTGCCCGCGAAGGCCGGCTGCATGAGGACCTCACCGCCCGACAGCGTGATCCCGCCCTTGGACGCGCGGAACACGCCCCGGTAACGGCGCATGCGGCGGAGAAGCTCAGAGGTCTCCACAGGCTCCCCGTCCTTCATGAGGAAGGTGTCGGGATTGTGGCAGTACAGGCACCGCAGGGGGCATCCGTTGAGGAAGACCGTCATCCGGGTGCCGGGACCGTCCACCGCGGTCACGAGCTCCCAGGAGTGGATCGAGCCCAGCTCGCCGTCCCGCATCCGAGCCAGGCGCTCCGAGCGTTGAAGATCCGTCAGCTCCTCGAGCCCTCCGATACCCGCCCCGCGCAAACGTGCGGCCGGGGCCAGGAAGTCCTGGTCCCGACCGCCGTCGCGCACGGTCGTCGTGGTCTGCGTCATGACCGCTCGCCGTGCTCCGGGGCTCAGGCCTGGGAGTGGAAGGTGCGGTGGAGGACGTCAAGCTGCTGCTCCCGGGTCAGCTTGACGAAGTTGACGGCGTAGCCGGAGACGCGAACCGTGAGGTTCGGGTAGTTCTCCGGGTGCTCCATCGCGTCCTCGAGGGTGTTGCGGTCCAGGACGTTGATGTTGGCGTGGTACAGGCCCTTGACGCCGCCGTTGTCCTGACGCTGTGCCTTCATGGAGGCGAGGCGCTCTTCGTACGTGGCCATTTTGGCCCCTTTCTGAGGTGGTGTTATCGATGAGTGAGAAATTGCTGCGGTGTGATCAGCCGGGTGAGCGGCTCGATCAGATCTCGGCGCAGTCGTCAGGGACGAAGCCTGCGTCGAGAATGCCCACGAGGTTGGCGACGCGCTCGTCGAGCGTGCGGCCCAGTCCCTGCGGGGTGATCGTGTTGGTCAGCGAGATGCCGTCGAGGGCGTCGTTGTAGTCGAGCTTGCCAACACTGAGCATCGAGGCGACCATGCCGTGAGTGTCCATCCCGTTCTCCGGGTTGGCCCCGGGTGAGAAGGGGGTGCCCTTCTGGTGCCCCGAGGGGAAGGAGCCGGTGGCCTTGCCGTAGACCACGTTGGAGGTGATCGTCAGCACCGACTGCGTCAGGGATGGCGTCCCGGTAGAAGGGCTGGGCCTTGATCTTGGACATGATCGTGTGGACCACCGTGGCCGCGATGTCGTCAGCGCGGTCGTCGTCGTTGCCGTAGATCGGGAAGTCACCCTCGGTGACGTAGTCGACCACCAGGCCGGTCTCGTCGCGAACCGGCGTGACCTTGGCGTACTTGATGGCAGCCAACGAGTCGGCCACGATCGAGGTCGGCGATGCCGCAGCCCATGGTGCGCACGATGTCGGAGTCGTGCAGCGCCATCTCGATGGACTCGTGAGCGTAGCGGTCGGTGGCAGTAGTGGATGATGTTGAGGGCCTCGACGTAGGTGGCCACCACCCAGTCGAGCATCTTCTCGTACTTGTCCCAGACATCGTCGAAGTCGAGCGGACCGTCACCCTCGACACCGGGCAGACCGGTGACGACCTGCTTACCGGTCATCTCGTCGCGGCCACCGTTGATGGCGTAGAGCAGGGCCTTGGCGGAGTTGACGCGAGCACCGAAGAACTGCATCTGCTTCCCCACGCGCATCGGGGACACGCAGCAGGCGATCGCGGCGTCGTCACCCCAGTGCTCGCGGATCTGCTCGTCGGCCTCGTACTGGATGGAGGAGGTCGTGATCGAGATGAGGGCACAGAAGTCCTTGTAGCCCTGCGGCAGGTTCTCGTCCCAGAAGATCGTGATGTTAGGCTCCGGGGCCGGACCGAGGTTGCGCAGGGTCTGCAGCAGACGGAAGGAGGTCTTGGTAACCAGGGCACGACCGTCCTCACCGAAGCCCGCGTCGGACCAGGTGGCCCAGTAGGGGTCGCCGGAGAAGATCTGGTCGTAGTCGATGGTGCGCAGGAAGCGGGTGATGCGCAGCTTCATGACGATGTTGTCGATGAGCTCCTGGGCGCGGGTCTCGTCGATGACCCCGTTGCGCAGGTCCCGCTCGAAGTAGATGTCCAGGAAGCCGGAGAGTCGGCCGATGCTCATCGCAGCACCGTCCTGGGACTTCACGGAAGCCAGGTAGGCGAAGTAGGTCCACTGGACCGCCTCGTGGGCGTTCTTGGCCGGGCCGGAGATGTCGTAGCCGTAGGAGGCGGCCATGACCTTGAGCTTCTTGAGCGCCTTGATCTGCTCGGAGTGCTCCTCGCGGTATCGGGCCCAGTGCTCGGAGAAGGGCTTGTCCGCCACGGCGTC